>Ga0180434_10000005_pt1 | contig 286749 bp, 223 predicted proteins | sample SS_ome_7_FD_132453 | JGI IMG/M metagenome (GOLD analysis project Ga0180434, IMG submission 132453) | Hypersaline lake sediment archaeal communities from the Salton Sea, California, USA - SS_1_D_2 metaG | ecosystem: Environmental > Aquatic > Non-marine Saline and Alkaline > Hypersaline >... | reverse complement strand
TCTTGTGCTTGAGCCATCGGTGTCCTCCTGTGTTTTGTTGATGTGGGTATCACAAATTTGGAGGCATCGATGGCTTTTTCCTATCAGTTATTTTGAAATTGCGAACATCAATTTACACTACCCATCAACGCCTTGGAATGAGATTCCAAGGCTCCCACAATAAGCCTCGAAATCTCATTTCGAGGCGGCTTCGAACGTCACTTTAACGCTTCCCCGGTCATCGGGACAAACCGGACGGGCATCAGGTTTTGGGTGCGCATCTTCCCGGATGCGGATTTGGTTACCTTCATCAACGTTTGCGTCAGGTACGGGCTACCGACCGGGATCACCATTACGCCCTCGGGTTTGAGCTGCTTGAGTAAGGGCGGCGGAACATGTCCGGCGGCAGCCGTGACGATGATGGCATCAAACGGGGCGTATTGTTCCCAGCCGAAATAGCCGTCGGCGATCTTCACATTTATGGAATCGTAACTGAGCTTTTCATAGCGTTCTTTGGCCTGTTTGCCCAGTGCTTCGATGATTTCAATGGTGTACACATGCGGCGTGATTTCCGAGAGCACCGCAGATTGATACCCGCTCCCGGTTCCAATTTCGAGCACCGTATCGTCAGGTGACAGATTCAGGATTTCGGTCATATATGCGACAATATAGGGCTGGGAAATTGTCTGACCATGGCCGATGGGCAACGGGCGATCCTTGTAAGCGTTGGAGCGCTGGCCATCCGGTACGAACAGGTGCCTCGGCACATTGCGCATTGCCTCCAGCACCTTATCCGAATTTACACCACGAATGGCAATCTGACCGTCCACCATGTCCTGTCGCTCATCGGCGCGCTCTTCAAATCGTGGCGGAGGCCCGGCAGTGGTGTCGGACTGGGAGAACAGATTCACAAGAAACACCGAGAAAAAGAGGACAAGGCACGACAGGGCAACAATTGGCGCTGCTTTTCTCATGATCTCACCTCATGCTATGACAGCTGAATATTCTGTTTAATGCTTCAATTATAAAAGTACCATATGCGGATGTGAGACACAAACAGCCAGGTCATCCGTTGCTTGGGCGGCTATTCTATCGGTTCCCATTCCCCGAAGGTCTCGATATTCATTTTCACCTGCGGATCGGTCACATAGGTTTCATATGCGTTGTAATACCAGCCCATGTATTCGGAGTCGCCGGCACCCTGTGTTGTGATCAGGAACCGGTTGGAGAGGTGACCGATGGCCATAGCCCGGTCCCGCGGCAGGGGATCGTCGCCGCCCTGGGGATCCATGGGAATCCAGCCGTAGTTCGGGAGGTAGACCTCCGGCCAGCGGTGGAACACATCGTCGAAACTGGCGTCATCACCGCGGACGACAACACTGCCGACGTAACGGGCCGGGAGTCCCGCTGCCCGACAGAGCGCGATAAAACTAAAAGTGTATTCGGAGCACGATCCGGTGCCACGCTGCAGCACTACCGGTGCAATATTCCACCCGCCGACTAACTTGTATTCCAGGGTTTCACGCACATAATCAAAGATCTTCCGCGCCACCCAGTACGGATTGGTCTCATCACCAACCACTTCCTTTGCCGTTTTCTGAATAAACTCATTGTCCAGATCGTATTTGCTGCCATCTGCAGTGTAAGTCTTTTTAATGTCCTTGGGTATATCGCTCATTGTCCCGCACCGATCCGGGAAAACGTAATAATGGATCTCGGAGATTTCGGCTTGCACCGTCATCACAGAATTAACCGGAGTATTGGGAGCAATGTCTGTATATCGGAAGTGGGCAAAGGACTGATCCCACCGATCGGAGACTTTATCGGTAATATCCGGTGTGTAAAAGATTTCCCCTATTTTCTGTTGTGGAAGGTCTTCCGGGAGGGCAAAATACGTGTCAAATTGTTGAATGTCCCCGTCTCCGTATCCCAGAAAGCGATGGGTCAGGGTCACCTCGGACTTTCTGGTATTTTCAAGCGAGTAGGGATCGTCATCCCTGCAGATAATTTGATAGAGCGAGTCGGTCTCGTAATCGAGGTTCCACAGATATTCGCCGTCCCACGCTAGTCCGCGGGGATATGGTCCGGGCGATTTCGTCACGATGATCACCTCGCCGTTCGAAGGGTCGACCATGTGGATTTCATCTTTAATGCGATCCGACATCCAGAAATAGGTGTCGTCGAATGTCAATCCCTGGGGATAATTCGTCGGAGCATGGTAGGTCTCCACATCCGTCCCGTCATCCAGATCGATTTTCATTAACTCATCGGACCGGGAGTCTGTGATCCAGAGCGTGGTGCCGTCCCAGGTCAGTCCTTCCGGATCAGAGCCAGGTGCAGCAATGGTTTTGAGGATGGTACCATCTTTGGGATCAACCTTGAAAATCCTGTCCTGATCGGAGTCGGCGTTCCACAGAAACTCACCATCCCAGGCAAGCCCCGTGGGCCAAAACCCTGGCGCCGGAATAGACCGGACGACCTCACCGGTTTCAGGGTTGACAGCAAATAGTTTGTCCTCCTTGTAATCGGCGATCCAAAGAGACTCACAATCAAAAGTCATCCCGGTGGTAAATTTGCCGGGACTGGCGAACTTGTTCACCACCTCGCCGGGATAGGCCAGCAATGTAGAAAAAGAGAAAATGATAAGCACGTAAAGCAGTGAGTAACGTCGAATCATGGTACCTCCTTGTATGTTATATATTTCTTTGGGCAATTGAATCTGGCATCAGCGCGTTAAGTAAATCAAAGATTATTCTATTACGATGCGTACCGGCGCTGAAACACGCATAGATGGCAGAGATATCGTTAGCGATTTCGAGTCCGCCTGATAAGAATATTTTCCCTTAAAGACCTCACCGTTTACCTTAATATTTCCCGGATTTTCAAGGTTTGAAAAATGAATCTCGTAGCCACGTTTATCCGGCATTCCGGAATACCCTTTTCCTTCGGGAGGATGAATGGTAAAAGCGCGCTTTGAATTTGCTGCATAAGTAAATTTCGTCTGTGCAAATTTACCCTGACGATATTCTAACCCAGTTCCCGCATCCTCGTATAATTCGTATGTGCCGTCCGAGCCGGTAAAAACACGGATTGTGAGTGGATCGACCGGTTTTTGTCCGACGTAATCCATATACGGCTGCATCGGGATGATAGAGCCGGTTTTCACATACACTGACATGGTTTCCAGAGATGCGGTTACTGGAAGGGTTTGCGGTCCGGTGATTATTTCGCCGGTGAAATAGTGCATCCATACTCCGGGCGGAAACCAGACCAACTGGCTGGCGGTATCGCCGGGACTCGCTATCGGCGCCACCAGCATATTTTCGCCCAGCAGGTATTGATTCGGGAAGGTATAGGCTTCCTCATGTTGCGGGTATTCCAAATACATGCTCCGAACCATCGGCAGACCGGTTTCGTGGGATTTCCGTGCCAGTGTATAGAAAAATGGTATGAGAGCATGACGCAATCGCATAAACTTCGCAGAGATTTCCCGGGCTTTCCCCTGATACATCCATGGTAACCGCCTGCCGTGTCCGTGGAGCCGGAAGATCGGCTGGAAGGTTCCTGCCTGGATCCATCGGATGTACATATCATCGCTGAGCGAATCTGCACGCGGACCACCGGCGTGGAAGCTGCCGATGTCGTGGCTGATATACGGCATCCCGACGTTCCCTTCGCCGGCAGTGAAAGCAGCCTGGAATCCCAGCATCTCCCACGTGGGATAAGTATCACCAGTAAAGTGGATGCTGTACCGGTGCTCCGCCCAGGAACCTGGCTTTTCGGCCATTGGCTCCTGCCACGATGAGCCGATCCTGGAAAGAGAGAAGCCACGCTTGCCTTGTTGTTCCATCCGACGTGTATACAGGGAGTTAATCCAGGTATCCGGCGTCAGCCCTGGCATGCTGACCTTGCTGGCGTCGCAGCACCAGTCCAGCCACCAGAAATCGATGCTCTGCTTTTCAAACGGTTTGTGCAGTGCGAAATACGATTCGGCGTGTGCCGGAACGCCCCAGTCCCACCCGGCGCACGGCTCCGTACCCCGCTGCCAGCGTGGACACTCACCGGTAATATCCAATAATCCGTTTCCTATTGAATCAGCCAGCGCAAACTGCGGATCGCTCTCCTGGATGCTGGGATGGATATTCAGGGCGGTCTGCAACCCCATTTTCTCGGTCCAGTGCATGAAGGAGTCCGGTTCGGGAAAAAGCACCGGATCCCAGTTCCAGCCGTCCCAGCGATCCGGGGACTTCCAGTCTGTATCGATGATCAGGGCATCCAGCGGAATCCGGTGCTCCCGCATCTGCGGCAGGATATGATGCCGGAAGTCGTCCGCGCCGTAATTCTCGAGGCGTGAAAACCAGATCCCGAACGCCCAGCAGGGCAGCATCGGTGGGTGACCGGTGAGGTCGGCGAAGTCCTGCAGAACATCTTTGTATTGATGCCCATACCCGAAGAAATATAGATCCTGATATTCTTCCGATGTATTGCGCGGCTCTACCCAACTGGAATCGACGGCACCTTTCCAGACCGCCGTCTTCGTATCATCAAACAGATACCAGCCGTTGCGATTTAGCAATCCGTCGTAGAGGTCGATGGACCCTTTGACAAATCCCAGGTCATGCCGCCATCCGCCGAGATTATCTGACTGGTACAGAGAATCCCCTGAAGCAGCGATAGGATAAACTTCCTTATCGTCAGGCGATTTTAATTGAACTAGTAAATTTGATTCGGAAAAACGGCCTGAGTTCTGCTTGTATTTCAGAATAATTTCGGTGGTTTCGATGATACGCCAGCCGTGGGAGACGCTGGTCTCAAATTCCACCTGTCGGGGATTCCGGTCGAGAACAAAGAAGGTTGGGCGGTTTTCGAAGTTCCCATCCGATGCGTATTCCAACCGAATGACCATTGGTGTGATAACCTGGAAACGGGCCTTCCCTTCGGTAATCTCATTATCAGGAACGTTTGCAGGGAAGGCTATATTGCCAATAAGAAGTAAACAAAATAGAACATGAATCCAGTTTTTCATAATTTGATCCTGAGTTTTGTTAACCCGGATTATTCATGAATTTTAAAAAGAACGTTTGGAAGGTTCACCCTTTCCCGGAAGGAAAACTTTTGCTGGCCGAAAGCTTATCTCCAGCAGGAGTCTCAGTTGAAATATAATACCCCGATCAGTCACTCTGAGCCTGTCGAAGAGTGGCAAACTCAGTAATTTACTTGGGTGTGAAGTTTTCAATAGTGAAAACGATGAAAAATTCATCAGGAATCCAAGTTAATAAAGAAGAGTGCAAAAAAAGCCGGGAGCCACTTTGAAGTGACTCCCGGATAGTAATCCTGTTATGCTATCGCCTCAAGGGCTTTCCGATGTGCTTGCAACGTTCGGTCGATATCCGCTTCGGTGTGTGCCATAGATACGAATCCGGCCTCGAATGGCGATGGCGCGATGTAGATGCCGTTATTCATCATCTCGGCGAAATATTTGTTAAACCTGTCGCGGTCGGCGTTGCTGGCATCCTCGAAGTTTTCCACCGGTTTGTCGCTGAAATATTGGCAGAACATGGAACCGACCCGATTTATGGTTGCAGGAACACCGGTTTCTTCCAGGTTTTCCAGCATGCCCATCTCCAGATTGTTGGAAATCTCTTCCAGTCCGTCATACACCATTTCGCTCTGGATAAGCTGGAGCGTTTTGAGTCCCGCAGCCATAGCCACCGGATTGCCGGATAGCGTTCCGGCCTGATACACCGGCCCTGTCGGCGAGACGTGATCCATAATTTCCTGCTTGCCACCATAGGCACCGACGGGCATTCCGCCGCCGATAATTTTTCCAAGTGTCGTTAAGTCTGGGATAACGCCGTACCGCGACTGCGCACCGCCGAGAGCCACACGAAATCCGGTCATCACTTCATCGAAAATCAGGACAATGTCATTATTATCGCAAAATGATCGCAGCCCTTCAAGGAATCCGGTATTAGGGGGAATGGTACCCATGTTTCCGGCCACCGGCTCCACGATAATCGCGGCAAAGGCGTCGCCGCCATGATCCCGCAGGAGCGCCTGCACCGAATCGAGATCATTAAATTGCGCGATATGCGTATCTTTGGCAGTACCTTTTGTGACGCCGGGGGAGTTCGGCTGACCGTGCGTCAATGCACCTGAACCGGCCTTGATGAGAAAACTGTCGCCGTGTCCGTGATAGCATCCCTCAAACTTGATGATCTTGTCCCGGCCGGTGTAACCACGCGCCAATCGGATAGCGCTCATCGTCGCTTCGGTGCCTGAGTTGACCATCCGGACTTTATCAATCGACGGAACGATCTTGATGATTTCTTCGGCGAGTTTTGTTTCCAGTTCAGTCGGCGCACCAAAACTGAGCCCGTTTTCCATCACGATTTTTACGTATTCCATCACCTCGCGATCGGCGTGGCCCAGAATCATCGGCCCCCAGGAACCAACGTAATCCACGTATTCTTTCCCATCTTCGTCCCAGAGAAGCGAACCGCGCCCGGACTTGATGAACGGCGGATTCATCGGCACGGAACCGTACGCCCGCACCGGAGAATTGACTCCCCCCGGGATTACCTTTTTCGCGTCTTCAAATAACTCTGCGTTTCGAGACATACTTACAACTCCTCCTCACTCATTTTTAAATATTGATCGATCGGAATAGCAATTTCAGGAAACGACCCGAGCACCTGTTGATCTTCGGTGACCAGGGGCGCTCCGACATCTTTGGCCAAAGAAACAAATTCGCAATGGTATGCAGAGCAATCCGAATGACTGGCGAGTTGCAGTACTGATGCACTGTCAATACTATATTCCAGTCCATGGAATCTGGATTGCGCCAACTCAAAAATTTCCAGTGATTGATTCAAATTGAGAATATTTTTACGCATATACATGGTCAGGATGCTGCGAAACTCGCTCCGCCAAAGTACCGGCACGGCCCACTCTTGATCCAATCTGTGCAATGCCTGCGCGCTTTCCGTTTTGATAGAATGCAGATAGAAATACGCGATGACATTCGTATCGACAACGATCATGGTCGGCCATGGGTTTTAGCAGACGCCAACTCCTCATCCGTCAACAAATGATCGTCGGTAAATCGTTGGACCCTTCGTGCTTTTTTCAGATGCGTTTCCGGGTCAAACTCCTGTGCTTCCAATACCTGGGAGAGGCAGTGGATCACTTCCTTATTTACGCTTCGCCTGTGTGATTCGGCTTGATCCCGCAGTTTTTTATAAAGCGCGTCAGGGATATTTTTCACCGTGATGTTTTTCATTCCGCAATCCTGAAATTTGTCATTGGTTCCATTTTGGTACCAATTTGGAAATTTTTCGGAATAGTGTCAAGATCGCAGTGTTCGAGTGTTCCTGTGTTAAAGTGTTATAGTTGACAGCAGTCCAGAGTCCTCGGTCTCCGGTCAAGAATTATGAGATGTGAGGTTGTCAGACGTGAGAAACGTGTTGTGTGCTGCGTAAACGGCATTTGATCGTTGTTGGTTGTTTGTCGTTCGTTGTTGGAAATATAATGTTACTTACAGAAGTTTCCATTGACCTATGTGGCTCGATATTTTTTTACAACAAACCACGAACTACTAACAACCAACCTTTTTTCAGTATTCAACACCTTGCTTTAATTTGGGTGCCAAATCTACGAAATACGCAATACGTAATGGTCTGTTATCCATTCAACAGTCTCGCCGCTTCCTGCGCGAAATAGGTCAGGATGAGGTCCGCACCGGCGCGCTTGATAGAAGTCAGCGTTTCCAGCATTACCTGGTCGCCGTCCACCCAGCCGTTTTGCGCGGCGGCTTTGACCATCGCAAATTCGCCGCTGACATTGTATGCCGCTGTCGGCATTGCGAAGGTATCCTTCACTTGCCGGATGATGTCCAGATACGGCAGCGCCGGCTTCACCATGACGATGTCCGCGCCTTCCTGGATGTCCAGTTCCACCTCGCGAAGTGCCTCGTCGGCGTTCGGCGGATCCATTTGGTAGGAGCGGCGGTCGCCGAACTGGGGCGGGGATTCTGCCGCATCCCGGAACGGTCCGTAATAGTTGGATGCAAATTTTGCGGAATACGCCATAATCGGAAGATCGTCGAAGCCGTTCTCGTCCAGCGCCTCGCGAATGTAGCCGATCCGTCCGTCCATCATATCCGACGGAGCCACCATATCGGCGCCGGCTTCGGCGTGACTCAGCGCCTCTTTGGCGAGTAGTTCAAGCGTGGGATCGTTGGCGACGTCCTGATTTTCGATGACGCCGCAATGCCCGTGATCCGTGTACTCGCACATGCAGACATCGGTGATGAGATACAGGTCAGGCACAGCGTCCTTGATTGCCCGGAGCGCCCGCTGGATGATGCCATCTTTGGCATACGCTTCGGAGCCGATTTCGTCTTTTTCCTCCGGGATGCCGAAGAGGATAATCGCTGGTACGCCAAGGTCGAAAGTTTCCATGCTGACTGTCACAGCCTCATCGATAGACAACTGGTATTGTCCCGGCATACTGGGGATTTCGTTCCTGATTCCCTCACCGTGGCGCACAAAAATCGGAAAAATAAAATCGTCCGGAGAGATTTTGGTTTCTCGTACCATCCGTCGGATGGTTTCGTTTTTACGTAAGCGTCGCATTCGGGTGATGGGATACATTACTAAGACTCCTCAAGTCTGCCGTCGGTGATCCCTCTCAGGGTCGCCGACGGTGGTTTATTTTTAGATCATGTTTAACTGTCACCGACGCTGTCAGCGTTCGCCGACGGTAGATTCTTTAATACTCCTCAAATACTCATCAACTGCCTCAGCACGCGGTTCGGAGTTTTTGATACAATCCGCCACACTGATGCCGCCGCGATGGTTTCCGGTGATGAATAGTCCCGGGTGGTGTTCCTCGAACGTCTCCATCCGCTCTTCGCGTTCCAGATGACCAAGCGTATACTGCGGAATCGCTTTTGGCCACCGCCGGATAAACAATTTTTCCGGTATGGATTCGATACCCATAAGCAGTGCAAAATCCTCCCGCATCTCCCGAATCAGCTGATCGTCGCTCAGTTCCAGTTTTTCCGGCTGGCGGCGTCCACCGACAAACGTTGTGAAGGATACTTTTCCTGCAGGAGCCCGGTTTTCGAAGACCGTCGTTGACCAGATGGTCCCGAGAATATTCATGTGTTCTTTTTCGGGTATCAGATAGCCGAAGCCGTCCAAATCTCTTGGTACATCGTTTTGATCAAAGGCACTGTACATCATGATAGCCTTGGCATAGGGAATAGCATCCAGGGCCGCACTGGTTTCATTATCCAGGTCGCGGATATATTCTGCAGCAGCGTACGCGGGTACTGCCAAAACCACAGCTGTGGCACGAATGGTATGATGCTCGCCATCTCTGGTATACGTGACCTGCCACCCGTCTTCTTGCCAGAGAACCGAATCAACATCAACATGAGTCTGGATGGAGTCGGCCAGTTCAGCACCCAGGGATTCAGTCAACGTTCCCAGGCCGTTTCTGAAGGAGAACATTCGGGCGCTTTGTTTGGACTCCTCACCCTCTTCCAGCCGCTTTTTCCGTTCTCGTCTCCCTTTGATGACGCCCTTGAAAATCCCGCCGTAATTCGCTTCAAGCGCCTCCAGTTTCGGGAACGCTGCCTTGACGGATAATTCCTTGGGATCGCCGGCGTACACACCAGCCACAAACGGGTTGATCGCGTAGTCCAGGAATTCCGGTCCGAGCCTGCGGCTCACGAATTCGGCGACGGTCTCTTCTTTATCGTCCGGTGATTTGCCAATAAACAGTTCCAGCGGAACCCGCCACTTCGCTTTGCGACTGAAAAGGTTGGTTTTGAAAAACTTCGGCGGAGACATGGGCAGCGGATGCAGTTGCTGGTTACGCACTATATACCGGTTATCGGCTTCGCCATTCGCATAGATCATTTTATCGTTAAGACCAAGGGATTCCACTAATCGGCCGATTACCGGATTGGTTTCCATGCCGCTGTTCGGTCCATGTTCGATAATGAACCCGTTTTCCCGGGTCGTCCGGATTGATCCGCCTACCTGGTCGTCTTTTTCCAGGACCTGAAGGGAATATCCGCGTTGTCTCAACCAATATGCAGTGGCTAACCCTGATACTCCGCCACCAATAATGATAATGTCTGTTTGTTTATTCATTATTCGATCTCCTCGAGTACCCGTTGTGCAAGTGCGTCGATAAATTCCGGGGAATCGTTCAGTGCAGGCATGACATGATAGTGTTCGATTCCGGCTTCCTCGGCGATTTCGCGATCCTGGATATTCAGTTCGTGCAACGTTTCCAGGTGATCGCTGACAAACGCCACCGGCACTACCAGCAGATGTTTGACACCATCCTCACCCAGTTGCTTCAGTCTGTCTATCGTCGATGGCTGGAGCCACTTTTGGGGCCCGACCTTGCTCTGGTAGCTGATATAGTGTGGATAATCTGTGGATAACCTATCCATTACGTGTTTGACAGTGGTTTCGATATGCTCCTGGTAGGGATCGCCGGATTTGATAACTTTTAATGGTACACCATGCGCGGAAAAGAGCAAATGCAACGGCTCATCTGCCTCGCAACACTTGTCAATAGTACTTTCCACTTGGTTCACTAATGCTTTGATATACGGCGCATAATCCGGATACGAGTGGATCTGCGAAGAAGGCAATTCGGACAATTTTGTGCCCCTTGTCACACGTTCCCACTCCTTGAAACTGCTGCCAGTAGTGGTCTTGGAGAAGTGTGGATAAAGTGGTAGTAAAACAAGGCGATCCATATCGGCAGCCTTCACCTGTTCGGCCGTTTCTTCGGTCAGAGGATGCCAGTATCGCATGGCGACAAAGGCGTGATAGCCCCGCCCGGGATCACGTTTGCGCAGTTCGTACCGCAGCAGTTCCGCCTGTTTGTTGGTGAGCTCCCGGATCGGCGACGGGCCGCCCATCTCGCGGTATAATTCTTCAACTTCCACGCTCCGGCGACTGCTGATAAACTTCGCCAGCGGCTTCCGGATAAGAAAACCCAGCGGTATATCAATGATTTCCGGGTCGTTGAACAGGTTGTTCAGGAATGGTTCGACGGCGTCGTAACTATCCGGCCCACCAAGCTGAAATAATATTACACCGACAGATTCTTTATTCTGTGTGTCTGGGGATTTATGGTTTTGTGTATTCATGGTTTCCTTATATCTGGTGTTCAATTGTTTTGTATAAATGGGAAGCCGCTCTTCGACAGGCTCAGAGTGACTTCCCACGACGTCATCCTGAGCTTGTCGAAGGGTAGACGTCGTGTATTTCTGAATCCTGAATCTTCGGCATTCATTTCTCCAAACTTTGACTTACACTCCAGTTTTTAACTATAACACAGTAACACATTAACACTGCCGTCACACTGTCCGCGAATACGTCGGCGTCTCCTCTTTCTTCTCCCGTTTCAAATAACTGTCGAAGGTCATCGCAATATTCCGGATCAGCAGGCGCCCCAGGGGAGTGACTTTGATGACATCTCCCTGGTACTCCACGAGATCGTCGTCGATGAATGGCTCAAGCGCCGGGAGATCTTCTCCGAAATAATTGTCGAAGTCGATGTTGTAAGCCTGCTCCACTTCCCCGGGATGTAGTTCGAAGTCGCACATGAGCCGGGTGATCACCCAGCGGCGGATTTGGTCGTCCCGGTTGAGCTCATAGCCTTTAAAGGCCGGGAGGCGTCCCTCGGAAATGCGCTCATAATATGAAGTAATATCTTTCATGTTTTGGGCATAGACATCTTGCGTCTGGCTGATGCTGGTCATGCCCATGGCATAGAGATCCAGACCGGCCCTGGTGGAATACCCCTGAAAGTTGCGGTAAAGTTTCCGTTCCTGCTGGGCTAGCGTGAGTTCGTCGTCCGGTTTGGCGAAGTGATCCATGCCGATGAAGACGTACCCGGCGTCGGTGAACCTGTCGATAGCCATTTTAATGATCCGGAGTTTGGTCTCAGCCGTGGGAAGCCACTCCTTTTTGAAATAGTTCTGATGCGGTTTTAACCATGGGACGTGGGCATAGTTGAACAGGGCGATCCGCTCGGGACTGATATCAATAATGGAATCCACGGTTCGTTCGAAGCGTTCCGGCGTTTGATGGGGCAGACCGTAAATCAAATCGAGATTCAGGCTGCCGTATCCCAGATCCCGCAGGGTGCCAAAATGACGGCGGGTCATCTCCTCGGGCTGGATGCGATGCACGGTCTTCTGTACCAGGGGATCAAAATCCTGTACCCCCATGCTGGCGCGGTTGAATCCCATTTCCCGGAGGGCAACTAATCGGTCAGTGGTTAATTCCCTGGGATCGATCTCCACGCCGGCTTCAACGTCATCGGAGAACTCGAATCGTTTGTGGACGTGTTCCATAATATCACGGATTTGATCTGCCGTAAGATAGGTGGGGGTCCCGCCGCCCCACTGGAACTGCCGGACCTTCCTCGTCCGTTTTTCCGGCAGGTAATCCGCCAGCATGTCGATCTCTTTTTTCAGATATTCTATGTACTCATCGATTTTTGCTGGCGTCCTCGTGATGATGACATTACATCCGCAGTACAGACAGAGTGAATCGCAGAATGGAAAGTGAAAATAGAGCGACAGATCCGGCGCGTCCTCCCGGGCGTTGGATTTCCGCAATTCCTCGGCCCAGGACTCCTCATCAAACCCTTTGTGAAAATGCGGTGCTGTGGGATAGCTGGTGTACCGAGGACCCGGTTTGTCGTACTTCTTCAGTAAATCTATATCGACGATGACTTCTTGGTTGACGGACATTAAAACCTCAAAACGTGTTATCGTGTTAAAGTGTTAGAGTTGCGTGTTTTCTTAACTTTTTTCTTAATCTTACTCTTAATCATAATCTTAATCGGTTTTCGTTCATTGTTAGTCGTTGGTAGTGAGTTGTTTTAAACATTCATTTTTCCATTAAACCTTGTTGTTTTCCAACTAACAACCAACACCGTTTTCCTTATTCCCCTATGCCCTTTACCTTTGTAACATCTGCCGTTTAATCTGCGGTCATCTGCTCAATCTGCGTCATCAGCGTGCTATTCTGTGGTTTTTCACCGCATCAACAAACGCCTTGGCGTTTTCCACCGGCACCTCGGGAGTAATGCCGTGTCCCAGATTGGCAATATGTCCCGGGCCATTACCATACGAGGCCAGCATCTTCCTTGTTTCGGTTTCGACTGTTGCCGGATCGGTCAGCAATACCGCCGGATCAAGGTTGCCCTGCAGCGCGACTTTATCTCCGACCTGTTCTCTGGCATATCCGAGATCCATCATCCAGTCCAGGCTGAGAACGTCAGCACTGGTATCGGCGAGTAGATTCAAATGCGTCCGGGCACCCTTACTGAAGACAATGACCGGCGTGTCCTCGTGCCGGGCTTTGATGCCCCTGACAATCGTCTGCACCGGTTTAAACGCGTATTCTGTGAACGCATCCGGCGCAAGAATTCCGCCCCAGGAATCGAAGATCTGGACGATATCCGCACCCGCCTGGATTTGCATATCCAGGTATTCGATGATCTCCACCACCAGCTTTGAAACGAGAGATCTCAATAAATCAGGCTGAGAATACAGCAGTTTCTTGACTACCTTAAAATCTTTGGAGGAGCCGCCTTCGATCATGTAGGTCACCAACGTCCACGGCGCCCCGGTAAAACCGATGACCGGGACACGCCCGGCCAGTTGGAGCACGGTTTCTTCAATAGCCTTGCCAACGTATTCCACCTCCGGCATAACCCCGGTCTTAAGGTGTTTCACATCGGTGGTGCTCCGGGTGGGGTTGTGGAAAACCGGGCCCTGGCCGGAGACGAACTCCAAGTCCAGACCCATCGCCTCGGGAATTGTCAGGATATCGGAGAAGACAATCGCCGCATCCACGCCGACAATATCCACCGGCTGGATGGTGACTTCTGCGGCCAATTCTGGCGTCTTGCACATGGTGAGAAAATCCGCCTTTTCCCGAACGGCCCGGTACTCCGGCAAATAGCGTCCGGCCTGCCGCATCATCCAGACCGGACGGCGTTCGGTGTGTTCGCGTTTTGCGGCTCGTAAAATTAATTCGTTATCTAGTTTTGTTGTCATTGTACCTACAGTGTTAAAGTGTTCGGGTGTTCATGTGTTCAGGTAACTGAGTTTTATAGTGTTAGTGTGTTATTGTGTTATCGTTAAAACATGTCATGCGTTTGGAGTCATTTGTTGTCATATTGTTCTTTTTTTGCATTCTTCGCGGCTTTGCGACTTTGCGAGAAATATTAATGTTTTTCACTGTTTAACATATTTTTCTCTGCGGTCTCTGCGATGAAATTTTTGTACTCGGCAATGCTTTGGAGCATCTGTTCAATCGTATATTCCTCCGGGACGACCGCCACAGAAAACCCCGCCGATTCGATGGCTTTCGCCGTGACCGGGCCGATAACGGCGATTGTGGATTGATTGATAAGCTCCTCCGGCGAATCAATCAATTCCGATAGCATCTCATAAAAATTGTCGAAGGTCGATGGACTGGTGAAGGTCAAATAATCAACTGAACCATTCCGAAGACGGGGGATGATCTCCGAAACGGCTTCCGAATCCGGTGAAACATTTCGATAGGTTTCGAGCCTACTGACGTCAGCACCGAGAGATCCCAGTCCATTCTGCAGCGTGGTGCGCCCCTTATTCCCGGTTATATGCATAAAACGTTTGCCACCTATGTCCTTATCCGAGAAGTAATCGATGATCCCGTCTGCGGAAAAGTGCTCGGGGATAATATCCACCCGGATTTTTCTTTCTTCCAGTGCGCTGGCGGTTTTGCTTCCCACTGCGACGATGTTGAGTGCCTGGAGCTTGGAAAGTTCCGAGATTTCCCGAATCCGGGCTGTAAAATACTTTACACCGTTGACGCTCGAGAACACTATCCAATCGTAATCGGACAGTATTTGAATTGCTGCATCCACCGCCTGCCACGACTCAGGCGGTTCAATTGCAATAGTCGGAAAGATGATCGGCTCACCGTTCATTTCCCGGATAAGGTTCGCCATCTCATCTGCCTTGGGCTGCGGACGGGTGACCAGAATTGTTGCGCCGTGGAGATCATTCATTTGGCTCAAGCGCCTCCCGGACTTCCAGCAATATTTCTTCAGCGCCGTCTTTCAGCAGCTGGTTGGCCAGTTGAATTCCCAATGATGCCGCATCGTCCGGCGATCCCGAGATTTCACCCCGGACGGATTTACTACCATCGATAGCGCCGACATAGCCTTTCAGATGGACTTCACCATCAATGACTTCTCCAAATGCGCCGATTGGCACTTGGCAACCGCCCTCCAATTTTCTGAGGAATCCACGTTCAGCGCGGGTCCCGGATTCGGTGTCAGCATCGTTGACTGGAGCGACGATCGCCTTCACCTGGAAATCCCTGGTCCGGGTTTCGATCCCGAGGGCACCCTGTCCCACCGCCGGGAGCATAATATCCTGGCTGATGGTCTCGGTAGCTTTGTCCAGCATATCGAGACGTTTTAGTCCAGCCTTCGCAAGGACTAGCCCGTCCCAGTCCGAATCCTGTAATTTTTGTATCCGGGTAGGAACATTACCACGGATGTCATGGATAATGAAATCCGCACGGTAATTCAGCAGTTGCGATTGCCGGCGCAGACTTCCGGTGGCGATGTGGGCACCTTCGGGTAGATCTTCGAGCGTTGTGCCCACTTTGGACACGAACACATCGCCGGGATCTTCCCGCTCGGAAACGGCTGAAATCGCCAGTCCTTCCGGTAAAACCGTCGGCAGATCCTTTAGACTGTGCACCGCCAGATCGATGGAACCGTCTAGCAGCTGATCTTCCAGCGCCTTGGTAAACAGTCCCTTGCCACCTATCTTCGCCAGCGCTGTATCAAGGATTTTGTCGCCCTGGGTCTGGACGATTTGAATTTCTATGGAAAGTTCCGGGTGATGCTCTTCGAGCTGACTTTTCACCCAATTCGACTGCCAGAGCGCCAGATCGCTGCCCCGGCTGCCAATAATCAGTGTATTATTCATGCATGATTTCCTTCAGATCGAAAAGTTCATAAGCCGCTTCAATCCGTTTCATTTCGCTGTTGCCGTTTTGTGCCGCCTCCCGGAGCTGCATCATTGGAGTATGCAGGAATTTTTTCATCAGGATCGAGGTGAGTTTGTCCAGATCATCCCACTCTTCCTCATCGAAGTATTTACGGGCTTTATCCAATTCTTCCTGACGGAGTTGCTCAAATTTTTTGTGCAATGATGCAATGACAGGTTTCACATCGAGCGTTTTGAGCCACCGGGAGAACGAGATTACTTCCTCATCCACAATCCTTTGCGCTGCCGGAATTTCCTCTTTCCGGAGATCCAGATTTTTGTTCACGATGGTATTCAAGTCGTCGATATCGTTGACGAAGACGTTATCCAGCTTGTTCAACGCGGGATCGATATCCCTGGGAACCGCGATATCGATAAGAAAGAGCGGTTTATGATGCCGGTGCTGCATCACGGATTTGACCATTTCTGCTGAAACCGTATAATCCGGAGAATTTGTTGCAGAGATGATTATATCCACCTCGGCAATCTTTTCCGCGTAGGCATCAAACGGTAGCGCGTATCCACCCAGATCTTTGGCGACCGTTTCCGCTTTTTCAAATGTGCGATTTGTGATATATAATGTGTTGATGTCCCGGGATTTGATGTGACGCGCAGTCAGTTCACCGGTTTCGCCGGCACCGATAAGTAGGGCGGTCCGCTTGGATAAATCGTTAAAGATCTTCCCCGCCAGTTCAACGGCAGCAGAGCTGACAGAAACTGCCCCGGCGCCGAGTTCTGTTTCACTCCTGACGCGTTTTCCCACGTGGAATGCAGAGTGAAATACGTTATTAAGTACCGTTCCGGTGGTTTCCACTTCCGAGGCCAATCGGTAAGCATCCTTTACCTGTCCGAGGATCTGCGGTTCGCCAAGCACCTGCGAATCCAGCCCGGCGGCGACACGAAACAGGTGTCTTGCTGCATCGGTGTGCTGTTTAACGTACGTGATTTCCGGGTTTGACCAGACCTCGATGTTCCGGGAGATGTTCAGCAATGTCCGCAGACACATCAGATAGTGCGGGTTTTTCGGCCCCACAATATACCATTCGGTCCGATTGCAGGTGGAAAGGCCCACGACTTCGGAGAAGTGCCCGGTGGACTTGATTGCATGTAACACACCGGACATTTGGTCCGGGGTAATCGCAGCGCATTCCCGTTGGTCCACCGAGGCGGATTTATGGTTGAGACCGAGGGCATATAATTCAAACGGTTTCATGGTTTTTCCCTAGTAAAACTTGTGAAACGACGTTAAAAAGTGGTTTACAACGGTCATGGAAATTACGATGGTCGTAAAGCCGGTCAGCGAAATATAGGCGATGCGTTTTCCGCTCCAGCCCATCCAGCGTTTGCTGGCAACCGCAAAACCAAAGATAGCCCAGGTTGCCAGCGCCAGGAGGATTTTCCAGTCGAACACGATGAGTTGCTCAAATGCGATACGGGTCCAAATGGCACCCAGCAGTATGGTCGCAGTTAAAAAGGTAAATCCGGCTGCTGCCGCTTTGGTATTCATGGTATCCAGCACTTCCAATGAGGGTAATTTCTTGTAGAAGACGCTGAAGCGACTTCCTTTAATATCGTAGAACAAGAGGAGGTAGAGCAATGCATAGAGGGCGGAAATCGCAATGCTGGAATACCCGAGAATTGCCGATCCGGTATGGAAGCTGAAGAGAGGGGATTGCAGAATCGGATTGATATCCGGGATAAAATCGATGGTGGCGGAGGAGATAATCTGGAAAACCGTCATCAGTCCGATGACAAACATACCCGTGGTTTTGACGGAAAGAATCGATTCGATCCAGAGATAGATGATCCCCATGGCAAAGGCGATGACAGTCATTACTTCCGCAGGAGAAGCTGTGGGGAAATGCTGGTAGAAAATAGTGCGCAGGGTCAAATCTATACCGTGGATAATCAGCGTGAAAACAAAGGCCGGCGTAAGGTAGCGCTCCACATCGACTTCATCGGTGAAGAAATGCATGGCATAGAGGACGGCAGTCACCGCGTACAGCGCGGGCAGCAGGATATTAAGAAGATCGATCATGTGTTATTTACTCGTTTCTGGTTTCATGCCAATATAACGTTTACAACCATCGTGCCAGTGGTGATGAAAAATGCAACACCGTACCCACGGAGCCCTTAAAATAAAGGATCCCTGGGAATTGGTAAAATGATCATTCACTGATTCCAAAATGAAATTATGGAGAAAATGTTTCAAAATGAAAAGCGGTTTTTCAGATTGGAAGAAAAGATATGTCCGCAGATTACACTGAAAAACCAGAAAAGACGAGGAGCCGCGAAGAAACGCAAATAAACACGAAATAAAATGAACCGTCGCCGACCGCTGCCAGCGTCGGCGACGGTATCACAGGCGCAAATAAAATACAAAGAAGCCATCTTTAGATTCAAAATTAAGGCGGATTAATCCGTCTTCTTTCGAATCAGGGTGCCCGGTTAGAGTCCGTTGAATGTCATGAAATTCATGCCAAAATTATATCTAGCTATTGACAACCACTGTAAGGGGGGGGGTATTTTGAAAGTACTTCACTGGTGTAATTGCCTCAGACAGGTATTTATTCGTTCCTCTTTCGTTAGTTGTGTGGTGAGCCGTTTATTGGAACAGAAATTGTGTGGAATAGGGTAAAAAGAGTATTTTTTCCTACCGCCGATTGGAGAGTTTGATATGCCGCCGTTACCACGAACAAGTGTATCGATTCTCGTATCAACCCTCATAATTTTATTATTACAACATTGCCCCACCCAGCCGGACGACCCGGACCCAGCGGAACCCGGACGCCGGGACTACGTCTGGACGGTGGATACGCTCACCGTGCCATACAATGACACCTTTCATCCCAGGAGAATGTGGGGGAGCGCCGCTGATGATGTTTGGCTAGTGGGAAGAGGCAGTACAACGCGACTATTATGGCATTTCGACGGCACAGAGTGGCAGACCGATTCCGTGTATCGGGCGATCTCCCCCTCGGCTCTGTGGGGCTTCGCCAGCGACGACATCTGGCTGGGCAACTGGGGAAATGTCTTTTGGCACTATGATGGATACTCCTGGTCGAAATACGGCAAGGTAACGCCACCGGAAGGGTATGATATTACGAGTATTGAAGGGCTCTGGGGATCGAACCCCTCCAGTGTCTGGGGGGTGGGATTTGCGACGAATTTAACCAGCGCAAGCGCCAAGGGCATTATTATGCACTTCGACGGTTCGCAATGGGATTATAAGTCTATTCCCTCACTACCGGTAGCTTTTATCCGGATCAGGAAACAACGTTCCTCGCAACAGCTCTTTGTGCAAGGTCAGCGTACGGCACATGTGCCACGTGATACCTTTAAGGTTTATACATATGATGGTAATAAATCACTGGATGAAATCTATTCTGAGCCCTCCTCGATGGTCATTTGGGATATTAACGGGAGTCTCTGTTTTGTGAGTGAACAAAAAATCTACACCTATAAGAAAAATAAATTTGTCCTTTGGAAAGATTTCAGCAATGAGAATTATGTCGGGTGGATGGTTGGTCGGAGTGCCAAAGATTTTTTCGGAGTGGGAGCACATGGTGATATAGTACGTTATAACGGAACAGATTTGGCGACACTTTATTCAAATACAATTTCCGTATGGAATTTATTTGTTATAGAGAATAGCGTCTTTTATGTCTGTAAAGATATAGAGACTGGAATAAACAAGGTTATCCATGGTGAGCTCCTGGATAAATAAAGGAGGCGTAATGCCACAGGATTCGTAGAAAAAAACACTGGCTCCGGTGCGGGTATCACCGGAGCCGGCAGAGGAAAGCAACCGAGGAAGGCTGGCCCCCACAGATAACCAGCAACCCCGAAGGCGTATAGGTATGAAAAAACACACATTCCAAATCTCCGTATTGTTCTCTGTCATATTGCTGCTGTTGTTCCAGCAGTGCCCCACCCAACCGGACGACCCGGACCCAGCGGAACCCGGACGCCGGGACTACATATGGACGGTGGATACGCTCACCGTACCATACAATGACACCTTTTATCCCAGGAGAATGTGGGGGAGCGCCGCTGATGATGTTTGGCTAGTGGGAAGAGGCAGTACAACGCGACTATTATGGCATTTCGACGGCACAGAGTGGCAGACCGATTCGGTATACCGGGCGCTCTCCCCCTCTGCCCTGTGGGGTTTTGCCAGCGACGACATCTGGCTGGGAAATCTGGGCAATGTCTTTTGGCACTATAACGGATACTCTTGGTCGAAATACAGTAAGGTGACGCCGCCGGAGGGGTATGACATTACGAGTATTGAAGGGCTCTGGGGATCGAATCCCTCGGATGTTTGGGGAGTAGGATTTGCAACGAACCTGACCACGTCAGCCTCCCGGGGCATCATTATGCACTTCGACGGGTCGGAATGGAATTTTCAGCCCATTCCGTCACTACCGGTTTCCTTTATTAGAATCCGGGAACAACGCTCTTCACATCGCCTGGTTTTGGAAGCTTGGCGAACAGAGCAGACATTGCCTGATACTTTTAAAATTTATACTTATGATGGGAAGAATACGTTAAAAGAGATATATTCCTCCGTTGAGTATATGACCTTTTCGCAAATAAAAGGTGAAATCTATTTTGTTAGTCAACAGAAAGTGTTTACCTACGCTGATCACGAGTTTGTGCTCTGGAAAGATTTTAGTGGGACCCGGTTTGGCAATAGGATCATCGGGCGGAGCGCAAAGGACTTTTTTTGTGAGACCCGCGATGGGACCACCCTTCATTATAATGGAGCGGATCTAGTTCAGGTTTACAAAGCGCCGCGTCAACCGATTGCACGGTTTCTCTTTGAAAATGACGTGTTCTTTGTCTGTCATGAGTATGCCACAGATCTCATTACAGTTATCCATGGACACCTACCAACTGAATAAAGGAGGGCCCAAGCCATAGGATAGCAGAAAAAAACACCGGCTCCGGTGCGGGTATCACCGGAGCCGGCAGTGAAAGCAACCGATGAAGGCTGGCACCCTCACGCGTCCCCGGTCTCCCGACCGGGGCGCCCTGTTGCTTTCTGTGCGTAATATACCCGCCGAGTCAACACAAATCAAACAGTAAGGAGAATCGTCATGAGACGTTCACTGCGAAGTATCCTTTTATCGGTAACCCTGTGTATCATATTGGGATCGGTCGCCCATGCTGAATCCTTCGAGTTGAATGTGTATCCGAACGGGATTAAGCAGAGCACCTATCAAGCGCAATCCGGCGGAGATTCAACGGTATGGGAGTTTGACTCCGGGCAACTCATCGGTCGAAACGGCACGACGGACACCTACCCCAATTTTGTTTACAGATCGTACGGTACCATCTACCCTGCATCGATGGGATTACCCGTAGACGCCGAGATCACCGGGGCTACTCTCTCCGTATCCTTTAATCAGTATAAACCGGATTATACCATGAAAATTGTGACGCTGGACGGCGACCCCTCATCCAACGGACCGCAAACCAACTGGTTCTCTATTGGAGCAGCCAATACATGGGTCGAAGCGATCACCACCGGGGGCATACAGACGCCCACCATCGGAGATCTGGTCTCCAAACTCCAGAGTGCGTTCGAGGACAACGAGGAAATCTATCTGGGATTCCGGTGCAACCAGGACGGCACGGACGGCACTACCAATTCGTTTTATGTGACCATCGAGGGCGAATACCAGCGGATTCCGTCCCAATTCATCGTCAAAAACTCCTTTAACGGCGGCATCGTCAAGGTCGAGGGCGATACGGTAGAGTCCGGCACCCCATTCCCCTGGCTGGACGGGAACAATCATAATCTGGAAGCCATCGACCAGTCATGGGGCGTATACGACCGGGTCTGGAACACCAGCGGAACCCAGGAGAGCAGAAGTTAGTGGCAACAAGAATTGGATGAGGAAAGAATCATTCTTGAGGATGGCAACACTCGCGAGTACACCTATATTTCGTACAAAGATAATGACGGCGCTTCGGTCATCGCCGACCTGAAGAAAAACTACGAGATCCGCCTGTATACGGAAACAGAGTTTGACGGCACACATTCCGAAGGGGTGGTTAACCACATCGTCGAAGGCAATAGCGATGAAGTCACCGCCCCCTATCAAAAGACGGTAAACAACAGGGATTACCGGTTTTACCAATGGGCGAACGGGGAGACTAGCAACCCCATTGAAATAACGCCCAATGATAATACCATCCTTACCGCCAAATACAAGGGACATCTTCTGACCGGCACACAGACCGCGACCGCCCTTGGCACCCAGCGGAAGATAGCCGAAAGCAGTGATGGTACGCTCCACATGGTCTACGTTTCGAGCGATAAAGCCTATTATACTTATTCAACAGACGGTGGCAATATCTGGCAGAATGAACAGCAGGTCTCCGGCAGTGGGACGGCTTCCCAGCCGTGCATTGCGTCCACGGATTATCAGTATGGCGATGATATTCATTTTGTCTGGCAGGAGGATGTCAGCGGCACCAGATATCTAAAATATAGATCGCTATATACTCATCCTGCAACGCAAACGCTGGATTCCGGTGGAACAACGGTTAACCTTCAACCGGTTATTGCGGTGTCTTCGTTCGGAGATGACGTGATGATTATGTACAAAAAGATGCATTTAGGCCGATATCAGCTTCATTTCCAGTACTCGTCGGATTTCGGCGGGACATTTTCCGGCGGCCCCCATGATTGGGGCACGCCAATAATCTGGGATGCACCTTCGATCGCGTGGAATCCGCAGTCCGACATGTTTATGGTTTCCACAGGGACGGTTGATTACGGTCACCGGCTTTATCTACTTACCTTTCAAAACGGGACCTGGGGTGATGTCGAATTTATATATTATTCGAGCCAGGTGCCCGGTGTCCCCACGTATTCGCAGGTCGCCGTGGATAATACCGGGCGCACGCATATCACGTGGATCGGGGAACGGAATAATATTGCGGTGGCTATGCACAAGAGCTATTTGAACGGCAGCATGTCCGCCATTAACTATTTCAGGGATGAAGTGCTCTATGATCCACAAATACGGTATACCTCTGTGGCAGGACATACCGACGGCAATGGAGGCGTTTCGCTTGTCTACACAAGCAACCCCTCCCCACAAAACCTGTTTAATGTGTATGCGACAGATGGGATAAATTTCGATGGAGTCTACCTGATATTCCCTTCTGCCACGATTACATACCCAACCCTGGTAGAAAAGGTGGTACCGGCAGAAGTTACCTACGTGGTTACGAAAGGATCGTCTTCACCGTATCTGATGAAACATCAAACGAGAGCAAATGCGACTCCAGGTACCTATACGGGTACACTCAAGAGTCTCGCCTCCGAGGACCAGGTGTATCCGGTGACTCCCAATACCTGGAAAAGGTACCGCAGTATTGAACTGACCGATACCACCACCGGGGGACAATTATTGGTCCGCTTTGGAAACATTACCTGTGCAGGAACCAGAATGGATGATTTTTCTGACGTTGCCTCTGTTTCGAACCACAGTATTCACCAGGGGTTTATGCAGAGCGGCAATTTCCGACTGAGCAGCGGTGATTCGGTAACCGTTGCGTACGGAATGAGCAACCGGAACTGGAGCCAGCACGGAAACATTACCTTGGATTTGAAAGAAGCCACAACCGGCCGGTCTCTGTCCCATCTTCGCACAGTGGCCTTTGCTCCGAATGATACTGCGGCGTTCGAAAATGAGCAACTACGGTTTGGCGATGGCATACGACAGCCAAGAGAGGTCTATCTCTCTGTTCGGATTACCGGGGTGGATATGAGCGACATAGTTGTCAATCACGCCAACGGGTATTTGTTTAATTCCGGTTTATTCAAGCAATCACCTCCTGGCTCACCTCCAGGTATTTTCATTCCGTCCGATTTTGCCCTGGCTCAGAATTATCCGAATCCCTTTAATCCCACCACGACGATTACCTATGACTTGCCGAAAGATACCAGGGCTTTGGTTGCGGTCTATGACCTGGCGGGCCGGAAGGTAATCACCCTGGCCAGCGGACTTCAGAGTGCCGGACGGTATCAGGTGCAATGGGACGGCACGGATAATACCGGGACACACCTGAGCTCCGGCATCTATTTTTACCGGCTGCAGACGCCGGATAAAACGTTGGTTCGCAAGATGCTATTACTCCGGTAACGGAACAATGCTCTCTGTCCCGAAGGGTTGCATCTTTTTTTCGTACTAGTTCAAGTCCGGGATAAATGATCCTGGTGACTGGGATCGGTAAATGTCTACCGGGCGGTTAATGAGTGCATTGGTCAGGAAATTGCGGAGAATTCTGCCGAAATCAGGGTGATCGGTCGTATTGGAATGGTCATATCCTTCGGCGATCCAGAGTTGAACGTTTTCTCTGGCATTCTTCAGTAACCGTTCACTGTCTTCCACCGGCACAGTTGTGTCTTGATCACCGTGAATGAGAAGTCCCGGGGCGTCAATCGTTTTTATAGCATTTTCCGGGGCGATGGCATTAAAGGTTTTGCCAAGCCGCATCTGAATATAATGCCGAAGCAACCAGCCAAAGGGAAAATACGGGATTTTATAATCCTGAAAGTATCGTTTAATAATTCCAATCGGGTTTGCAAAACTGGCATCGGCTACGAAAGCGGTAACACGCTTGTCTCTGGAGGTTTCGTAGATTGCTGCCGCGGCACCAAAAGAGTGTCCGATCACGCCGATTTTCTCGATATCGACTTCAGGGCGTAAAACTAACCAGTCGATTGCCGCGTTTATATCCTCGGCAATACCCACTTCCGTAATAAAATTATTTTTGTGGTTTTCCCCATGCCCTCTGGGCTCGATGACTAGCATATTCACCGGAAGCGACTGACAGGAAGCTACATAGGGAAGCATACGTTGGCAATTGCGCCGCCAACCGGGGATAAACACCAGATTCGGTGCCGGTGACTCGGCAGAGGAATCCGGGGAAGGAATCCACCACCCATGGAGGGTTTCATCGTTGAGATTATGGAAATAAATATCCCGGGAGGACAATCCCAGTTGCTCCGGGGTGCGCGTGTTAGGTTTGGGGGTCACCGAAAAGGCTGAATGCCCTAAAAATATTACCAGCCCGGTCAGGGCAGCTACACCCAGTACGACAGATAAAATAATAGTCATAACAGTTAAGTTTGGCTTTGCATTACAAAAACGAATTTCGGGGGACAGACTAAGATAAAAGTATCTACGGTCTTCCGCTACATTCTGTTTTGCAGGTATGTGCCGATCAGTTCCGCTGCGGATTCCAGTGATGCCTGCTCAGCCGATTGGAACGCCGCAGGTGTATCACTATCCAGATCCAGGACACCGAACAATCGCCCGTTTTTCAGGATTGGGACTACAATTTCGGACTGGGTGAATATGCTGCAGGCCAGATACCGGGGATCCGAGTTTACATCATCAACCACAACGGTTTCCCGGTTGCGGGCAGCCGCACCACAGATGCCCTCGTCGAAAGGGATAACTTTGTGATCCGCATCAGCACCCTGGAAAAATGTCTCCGGTAAATGGAGGGTCTCGTCCTCCGCCAGATAAATGCCGACCCAGTCGTACAGATCCTTCGAATCGGCTATCAGGCGGACAGCTTCCTCACAAAATTGGTCAGGCTCCTGATTCCGCCGAACCAGCTCCTGCAGTTTCTGTTGTAACGTGTTAGTCCGTACCATTAGTCCCAGTAGAGTTCTGGACGCCCCGTTTGTCATCCGGTACATGAATTAACAGGCAATCTTCTTCTTCAAAGTGGGTTTTTACCTCTTTATCCACCGACGCTGAAGTAAGGAGGATACCGCGGATATACAAGTCCGGATATTGATCACTGAGTTCCGATTTAATTGTTAAAAACCGTTCACGATCTCTGGCAGCAATGGCCGTTTTTCGATCCTTGGTCTCCACGTACCATATTGCGTCCATATTTTCTGCAAGGATAAGTGATCCGTTACCCGACAATTCGGCATCCGATTTTTTTACGATTCTGACGTCCTGGGTTTGAAACATCGGAAAACCAGCCGGACTGAGCTGTGCCTTCCCTGGTGAGCGAATCCACTTCGCCACGTCTTCGAGATCCAACCAATTCATTTGTACCCTCAACTCCCCTAAATTTTGAACAATTACTCCCCGCGGAAATTTGTGCAGAAAACAGTTCACAAGCAACTGGAATTTTTTAAAGCCCGGGAAGAGAAATCTTTCATACGCATTGGAAAAAAGAAATTTATCACCAAATGGGATCAGGTGATTCATTTTTTCTTTAAATTCATACGGGGACGTGTTAGATTTCCGTAAGGAGCTCTGAATATGAGTAATAAAGATATATCTGATATATTAAACGATTGGGAATTTGATCCGGAAGTGCTGAATGTCCGCCGGATTGAGGGAAAGAACGGCAAGGACAAAATCCAGCTTCGGCTGGATCTGGGGCTTCTGCAAATGGAAGCAGAGGGCCGGCCTGACGGTCAGCATCCCCATGGATTCGACAATTACCTGGATTTTCTCCAGTCGGAACAGCGTGCGGCTGAGCAATCCGATTCCGGAGGGCAGTTTGAATTGAATCCGGAGGATCTCCGGGATTTACAACAGGAATCGATTCAGTATTATCACCGCTATCTGTGTTTTGCCGAGCTCGGAGATCACGAAAGTGTCATTCGGGATACCGCCCATAACATGGAAGCCCTCGAGTTTGTCCAGGAGTTTGCCCCGGACGAGGAAAACGCCTGGGCGTTTATGCAGTATTATCCGTATGTCAAAATGATGCATACCCAGGCAAAAGTGCAACTGGCGCTGGAACATGAGGCGTACAGCAATGCGCTGAAAGATATCGATGCGAGTATTCAGGACATTCAAAATTTTAATGAGCATTGGGGAGTCCAGGATACTCAGGAATCCACGAAAGAAATCCGGATGCTGGAAGAATGGCGCGAGACGGTGATGGAGAAAAAACCGCTGTCCAAGTCTGAAAAATTAAAAGCGGATTTGGAAGAGGCTATTCAGCTGGAACGGTATGAAGATGCTGCCAGAATCAGGGACAAACTGGCAGAAATCCATAATCAGGATTAATATCCTTCCTGCGTTTTGGGTAGTTCGCTTTACTTAGTCATAACATGGTTGATTTGACGGAGGGCCGTATGAATTTCAGTCAGAACAAGGCAATCTGGTTTGTTGTTGTCGTATTTGTACTCCTGGCAGTATTGAGCAGTATTTCCAACATCATCACCGAATCCTGGTGGTTCAGTGCCGTAAACTTTTCGTCGGTATTCTGGACAGTGATTACCTGGAAGATCATTGTCTGGATCGGGGCGTTTCTGGTGTACGCACTGTTTCTGTGGATTAATTTCCGGATGGCGAACCGACTGACCAGAAATAGAAACTTCCGGACATTCGAGGGATCCAATATCCAAATCCCCGGCCAGAAGATCTTTAATTACATTGCCGGTGTGCTCATTATTGTTATTTCGTTTATTGCAGCCGGTGCAACCCTGCCGTGGTGGGAAACGATTTTGAAATACCTCCATGCCAGTACATTTGGTACGGCAGATCCGATTTTTTCCAAAGATGTCGGCTTTTATTTCTTTGAACTTCCCATGTATAATGGGGTGCAGCAGTGGTTTCTGACTCTTTTTATCCTTGCCCTGCTACTTTCCGTTGTGGTGTATTTCCTGAAAGGAGCCATCGAATTTGTTAAATCACGGAGCAATATTTTTTCTGGAGCAGTCAAAACACACATCAGTGTTCTGCTGGTCGGCATTGCCATCCTGATTGCCGCCCGGTTTTATCTTGACCGGTATAATTTATTATTCTCATCCAGCGGAGTGGTCTTTGGCGCGGGATATACGGATGTCCACGCCAAAATATTGTCCTACTGGGTTATGGCAATTCTCACATTGGGTGTCGCCGGGTTATTTATCGTGTCTGTACTGCGGCGCGGGGTGAATTACTTACTTGGTGGTATTGGTTTTTTTCTGATTGCTCTGGTCGTGGTGAATGGTCTGTATCCGTGGTTTCAGCAGCAGTTTATCGTGGAACCCAACGAGCTGGATAAAGAACGCCCGTATATAGAAAATAATATCCAGTACACGCGGATGGCTTATGGACTTGAGGATGTCCAGCGGAAAAATTTCCCAGTGGAAGCCAATCTTAACAAGGAGGTGATAGCGCAGAATGAACCGACGATTCAGAATATCCGGCTCTGGGATCCCAAACCACTCCTGAGCACGTATAAGCAAATTCAGGAGATACGCTTGTACTATAAATTCTCTGACGTGGATATTGACCGGTATATGATTAATGGCGATTACCGCCAGGTGATGTTATCTCCAAGGGAATTCGAGTATAACCAGGTGCCGGCCCGTGCCCAAACCTGGCAAAATCAGCGCCTGACCTACACACACGGCTATGGCGTGACTATGAGTCCGGTGAACATTGTAACAACGGAAGGAATGCCGGAATTATTCATCAAAGATATTCCGCCGGAGTCCGAAGTGGATATTGAGGTCACAAGGCCGGCTATTTATTACGGCGAAGGGACCGATTATTATGTCTTCACAGGAACGACAGAAGAAGAGTTCGATTATCCATTGGGGAGCGAGAATAAGTTCACCCATTATACGGGCAAAGGCGGCGTTCCGATGCAGTCCCTCTGGCGTAAATTGCTGTATGCCTATGAGTTTGGCAGCATTAAAATCCTGATTTCCGATTATTTCACCAGCGATTCGAAGGTGCATTATCACAGAAATATTGTAAACAGGGTGCGGAATGTAGCGCCGTTTCTCCACTATGACAGCGATCCATATATCACCATCATCAATGGAGAACTTAAATGGATCATTGATGCGTACACCACCAGCAAGCAGTATCCGTACTCGGAACCCATGATCAGGGGGAATATTAACTACATCAGAAATTCAGTGAAGGTTGTAGTTGATGCATATGATGGCACCATGGATTTTTACGTGGTGGACGAATCCGATCCGTTATTGCAGACTTACCAGAGGATCTTTCCGGATTTGTTTAAAGAATCGTCCACCATTCCTGAGGAAATCTGGGACCATTTCCGGTATCCCATCGATCTCTTTCAGATTCAGTCGCAGGTGTACCTGTCCTATCACATGACTGATCCGGACGTCTTTTACAACCGGGAAGACATGTGGCAGTTTCCCACAGAGATTTATGAAGGAAACGAACAACGGATGGAGCCGTATTATCTGATCATGCAATTACCTGAGGAGGAAAGAGAAGAATTTATCCTTATCTATCCGTTTACGCCGGTGAATAAAAACAATATGATTTCCTGGCTTGCCGCGCGCTCTGATGGCGAGCATTACGGGAAGCTTCTTTTGTTTGAATTTCCTAAGAAGGAACTTATATACGGGCCAATGCAGGTCGAAGCCAGAATTGACCAGGATCCCCAGATTTCCGAATTATTAACCCTTTGGAGCCAGCAGGGGTCCAGAGTTATCCGTGGGAATCTCCTGGCCATTCCGATAGAGCGATCGCTGCTGTATGTGGAGCCGGTCTATATTCGGTCCGATCAAGGACAGATGCCTGAACTCAAACGGGTAATTATGTCCTACGACAATCAAATCGTGATGGAACAAACGATTGACAGGGCACTCGCGGTCCTTTTTGGTGAGCAGGAACCCACACAACGGCAAGCCCCGATTGTTCAAACCATAGATCAAAACCTTGAAATCCCGGACCTTGCGCGGTCCGCGCTGGAAACCTTCCAAAAAGCCCAGGATCGGCTCCAGGCCGGCGACTGGGCCGGATACGGCGAACAATGGAATAAACTGGAAAACCTGTTACAGAAGATGCGGAGTACCACGGAACCCATCCGGGATGTCGGAACCGAGTAAGACATTCGCCTGATATTCAGACCTCTGTCGGCTGAAGGGTGACATAATCGGCTGGCAGACTGGTGGTTGTACGAAAATCTTTGGCATTCTGGCACTTCGACTTGCATAAATCGGAAAAAAGTCTGACTTTTAAACTAATGTCCCATGTCTTTTATCTACTTCACTGAGGAATCCTCAAAAGGGAACAACCATGAATAAACAAGAGATTATCAGGCGGGTTGCCGAAGCTGAGGGCGTAAAGGAAGAAGAGGCAGCAGCGGTTGTTGGAGAGCTTCTTCAGTTGATTACGGAGAGGATGAAGTCCGGAGAAGAAACCCAAATCTACGGATTCGGAAAATTTGGGCGGCGCTGGTGGAAAAGCCGTACAGGCCGTGATCCACAAACCGGAGAGGAAATTGAAATCGAGGGACGCTGGATCCCGTATTGGACTCCTTCGGATACGCTGGTAGAAGAAGGGGAACCGCATCCCAAGGAGCGGGAAGAGACTGTTGAAGAGGAATCGGCGGAATCCGGACCGGCCGAAGAAGAATTCGCAGACAGCGAGGAGCCGGAACCAGAAGAGGAAACAGCGGAGGAGAAAGAAGAAGAATTTCCGGCCGAGGAACCAGAAGAGGTACCTGAGGAAGTCCTGGCTGAGGAAGCACCCCCAACCGAAGAATACTCCGACGAATCCAGTTTCCGTCGGACGGAATGGGAACCACCCGTCAGGGAAAAATCCAAGACCCCGGGAATTATTATTACGGCAGTAGCCGTTATTGCAATTGTCCTGGTTGCGGTCTTTGCTTTTCGGGACAGGCAACCGGAATTAGGTGAACAGCCAGAAGAATCCACGGCTGTTGAGACCCTGGAAGAACCGGCTGCGGAAGCCGGCGGTGAAGAACAGCGTCAATCCATGGAGACGCCGGTTACTCCTGAGCCGGTGACAGATGCAGGGCAGCAAGAGCCATCAGCAGCGACCCCCGTTACCGCCAAATCGCTGATTGAGGTACCGGATGCCAGGCCGTTTGAGTTTGAAGGAAACCATTACACTGCCTTTGTCTCGACTTATAAAGATGCTCTCCACCAGTTCCAGGATAATGATTATATTGCCGCGCTTGTGATGTTCGAGCGTTTGCAGGTCTCCGATCCCCCTAAGTCATATGCGGATAACGTGCAGTACTGGATCGGGGAGTGTAAATTCGGTCTAGGGCGCTACAATGAAGCCATTCGTGAATTCGAACGGGTCTTCCTGTATCCTGATTCGAATAAATTTGAAGATGCCCTCATTATGATGGCCTCGGGCTATTTGCGATTGCAGCAGTTTGACGAAGCCCGAAAAATCCTGAAAAAATTCCAAACGCAATACAGTTCGTCCCCATACGCGCAGTTAGCGCAGAAATGGCTACAGCAATATAGCCTGAGTTCCGGTACCTGATCTGTCCGATAATCCGTATTAGGATGAACGGGTGTTCTTGACTCATTATTGGATGCCGGTTATATTGATGAGTGAAGATGTAAATGAACGGGGATGAATTGTTAATCAATCACTCGTCTATTATCCGATTATTTTGTTGCACCCCACCATTGATTAAATCAAGAAGAAAGGACTGATTGCTATGGTTACAGAGAAGCAACTCGAAGCCATTCTGCAGTATCAACCCAACTCAATACCAATCACCTCTCTTTATCTCAGTTTCGACCAAGAGGCTAAAAAGCAAAACCAACATAAAATTGTACTCAAAGACCTTTTCCGCTATAAAACAGAAAAATCCTATTTTAAAAATCTCAGCACGGAGGCCCAGGAATCGGTTAAAAAAGATTTCGAAAAAATTCAGGAATATATTTCTATGGAATATGACCAGGATGGGAGCGGGAAAAAGAGTATTGCCATTTTTTCCTGTTCATCTGAAGATCTGTGGGAAATCCAGGATTTTCAAATGCCGATGGAAACGTCAATGGTCATTAATCCGCATCCGTACTTGCGCCCCTTTGTAGAAGCGACAAGCAGACACCGGAATTATGCCATTATCCTGGTTGACCGGGCCAAAGCCAGGATCCTTGAAGTAAAGCTTGGGGATGTTGTGGAACATTTAAACATTCACGAAGAGGATATGCCGGATCAGGTAAAAGAGGGTGACTTTGGCGGGACAAGCGAGCGGCGGATCGAACGCCATATTAACGTACATGTCCATCGTCATTTGAAGAATATCGCTGAAAAGGCAATGCAGTTGCAACAACGGCATGATTATAAATGGGTGTATATCGGCGGCAGGCAGGAAATAATTAATGAATTTGAAGGTATGTTGCATTCCTATGTCAAGGGGCGGGTCGAAGATCATATCGTCGTGGAACCCCATGCTCCGATAGAGGAGGTACTGGAAAAAGCGCGGAAGGTCGAACTCGAATCCCGTAAAAACTATGAAATCCAAATCCTTGACAGGCTCAGCGATGAGATCGGCAGCGGACAGAAGGGTATCGCCGGTTTTCCGGGGACATTAAATGCGCAGCAACGCGGTCAGATTGATACGTTATTAGTCCAGGAAGACTTTACCACCAAAGGGTATTACTGTCCCGAGTGTGATTTTCTCTCTGTGAAGGAACAGGAAGAATGTCCATTGGATGGGGCAACATTGCGGCGGACACCGGATATCATTGATAACCTGATATTCAATGTATTGCAGCAGGGGGCATCAGTAGAAATGATTTCGCAGGAGATGGATCAGTTTGATAATGTTGGCGCATTTCTGCGATTCCCGTTTCAGAAATCCGAATAAAGACAACTCATATAACATGATATGTCTTCCCGGATCACTTAAACTAATTTTTAAGGTCATTCGGGTAACTTGCTAAAATTATTGAATTCCCGCTTGACTTGCCCATGAGGGTGGACTATATTTTTTTAAGCAAAACAATTATCCGGGTTTGTGTTCTGCTCATCCGGATGCCTCGTACGCCACAAATTTTGGAATCGCCTCAACTTAGTATAAGGATTTAAACATATGATCCGATGGCTTCCGCACGTGCTCCTGTGGGTGTTATTGCTCGTGGGATGCAGTCAGATTAAGGGGATCTTTACACTCCGGGATTCCCGGGATTCCGCGCCTCAACAGGAACAGGCTCGTATGACAGGTTCGCAAGAATCCAACGCCACGCAGTCAGACACCGCCTCTGCGCGAAAGGCGCAGTCAGAGGTAAGCCGGACGCGTGACTTGGAGATGCAGGTGGATGAACTGAACTTTCAGCTGAAAAAGCAGCGCGCCGAAGTGGATTACGTCACGAATCAGCTGGAAGAGTTACAGGCGAAAAGTGCAATCTGGTTGAATCCGCTCTCCGTATATGATAAGGAGATCGTGTTGAATAACGGGACGACAATCTATGGAAAAATTGTAGCCCAGGATGAACAGGCTGTGAAAGTTGAGACTCTCATTGGATACCTGACCTTGGACCGGGATGCTATTGTCCGGATTGTTGATAACGAGGCCACTCAGTTCCAGAGCACAGATCAGCGGGTGACCGAAGGGGGTGAATCCGCTGGGTCCAAATCCCAAGATGTTTCCAGGCAAACTACCCAAGCCCCGGTGAAGGGCGTAACCCAGGGCACCGAATCTTCTATTCAGGAGACCGGTCAAAGTGCCAATTGTGTCTTGGTCGGGAGCATCAAGGAACGTACGGACTCGTCGGGAAATCATATTTTCACTGGTTCGGTGAAAAATACCGGTGAGCGGCGTGCGGATTTCGTAAAGATCCACTTCCAGTTTCGGCTGAACTGGAGTGGAGACACCAAAACGCTTACGGCTTTTGTCAAGGGTTCCAGATACACGTATAAATCAGGAGTGACCAGCGAAGCAACCCTGCCACAGGGTGCGTTAGGAAAATTTGAGTTATATGTGCCCAAGTCGTTTGGCAATTATATTGGGTATTCGTATTCGATAGACTGGGAAGAGTATGAATAAAGTGTTTGACAGATATACGGCAATAATCGTGCTTGCGCTGATCGTCGGGTGCAGCGGGACGAGAGAAATGTCTGAACCAGCACCGGAAATGACAGAAAGCCTACCTGATACGACGACGAAGACCAAACAGGAAGTGCTGGAGACGAAGCGTGTCAGCGTGCTGGAAATGCAGACGAAAATAGATATTCTGCACGATGAGATCGGCAATCTGAAAGAGGAGGTTGCCCGGTTAAAAGAAGAAAATAAAACGCTGCAAAACCGGTTGCGTAAACAGATCGGAAGTGAACAGGTCTCGGTCAACGGCCCCAGACAACCGGTCGAAATCGACAGTATGTCCGATACTTACCGGGAACTGTTAATCACCCGGAATTTGCAGGCAGCAGAAAACGCAGCCATTGCCTCGGATATTCGCCGCGCCGACACGTTATACAACACCCGGGATTTAACAGGCATGTTGGATCCTATCAGCGATGATGAATACCGGGAAAGATATAATCGGGCGCTGGATGAATACTTCCAGAAAAATTATTACCGATCGATTGCGGAGTTTCAGACTCTGCTTATTATCGATAAGAAAAACGAATATGCGGACAACGCACAGTATTGGATAGGCGAAAGTTACTACTCCATGGGTGATTATAAAAAGGCGGCTATGGAATTTAACCGGGTACTTGAGTTCGCCGATTCGAACAAGAACGACCACGCACAATTCAAAATAGCGTTATGCCAGTTAAAACTCGGAAATCGGGTTGCGGCACAAAATGCTTTTGAGACGCTTCGGGAGAATTATCCGAATAGCGAGTTACTTTCCCGGGTGACGGAATATATGGAGGACCCCTCCTACCATGTGCAATAAATTGATGGCATTGTTGCTCGTGGGGGGATTACTTTTCCCGGGAGCGAGTAGCAAAGCCCAGGAATCGCAGGGAGAGGTTACGGATTCGGTCAGGCAGAAGAATCCTGTGGATTCTAGTGCCGTGGAAAATAAATTTAAGATGTATGACCTGGGAATCGAAGTTGACCCCACCGAAGAGGAAAAAAAGGAAGCTGCGGAACAGCTGGAAGCAATGGCCAACCAGAATGCCAAAGCATTGGCACAGGAAGAGAAGGACCGGGCCAAAGCCAGAATTGATTCGTTAATGCAAGCCGAGAGGGTTGCGGCCGATTCCGCGCAGATGGCTCAGGCGCAGGATACCAGTGAAAAAGCAATAGCCGACACTGCTGGCACAAGAACCATGATTGCCGTCGATACCGTCGGCCGAAGTCCTGTGCAGCTGGACAGTCTTGTGACACTGGCGGAACTCCAAGGGCACCTCAATGCCTTACGGGTCAAATATCAGGAGGAGATCAGCGAACTTCGGGATCGCAACCTCCAATTATCCAGGAAAATAGAATACTTACAGGGCGAACTCCGGCGAGTGGAATCTGTGGTGGAGCACCCGGAGCGTCCCGAATCAAAGCCGAAGTCTCTGCAGGCTGAAAGCCGGACTGCACAACGGGAGGTACCGCATAATGCGACCCATCTTGAGCGGGAATATCTGCTCGGTGTTCGTAGTTACTATACCAGCAATTTCGCTGGTGCTCTGGGAAAATTTCAGCGGGTAGTTGAAAATGCAACGGATAAGCAGCTGGCAGCCAATGCCCAATATTGGATCGGTGAGTCATATTACCAATTAGGGAATTTTTCGCAAGCAATTCAGGAAATGGATCGATACATTAATAAATTTCAAGCCACCAAACAGCGAAAAGATGCCCTGGTAATCATGGGGTTGGCATACAAGCGCCTGGGGCAACTGGAACAGGCCTTACATTATTTTGAACGAGTCATTGAGGATTACCCTGAGAGCGAATATGCCCGGATCGCCAAAAGTGAAGTTAAAAAATTGCGATATCTGACATCTTAGACAATAGAGTTGATACGCATGAAACAATTTAAACGCCTGATATCACTTGGGATACTCTCTAGCCTGCTGACCGGCGGACTGCTTTTCGGAGCATCCGGGGTGCCGTTTACCAAGCCGGATTTTATGATGAATATCCCCACTTCCTCTTTGCATCGCGCTCCGTATTTATTCCGGGCCGGATTTGTAGGGTCCATGTACCAGTTTACGCCGGATTTCGAGTCGGACAAAGGGATTTACTTTGATACGGAACTGGCAAATGCTTTCGGGCTGGGATTTTCCTCAATTAAGGGAGTTGACGCGAGTTCACCTGTTCGATACGGTTTGCATGTAAAAAAACGGGTGTTTTCCTATGAGGAAATCTCCATATCGGCCGGTCTGTATAATGTGGTATTTCAGAATGATCCGGCGACCAACACCGTGACGCTGCAAAATCAGGATATTTCGGTCTTTGCCGTGATCGCGAACGAAAAGGAAACCGATAATTTTATCCTGAATACCTACATGGGATTCGGAACCGGGATGCTGGCAGCGAATTTTCAAAGTAGTGACAGTACAAATGCTGCCGGAGTGTTTGCCGGGTTTCGAATGACATCTGAATTACTGCAACACCACGGTGGTGTGGATTTTATCGGGGAATATGACGGTGGAGGATTAAATGTGGGCGTCCGGATACCGTTTACCGAAAATTATAAGGTGAATTTTGGGATCCTCCGGATAGATAATCTCCCGAAATTTGGCACCAACGCAGACAGACGCCCGGGATTTGTGCTGGGAATGGAGATGACTATCCCCCGGTATACCGATTTCGGGAAAAAAGCCCCCCGGGGACTCTTTGGTGCCGATAAAGATCTGGCGGCGATGCAGGAACATTACGAGACAAAAATTGACTCGGTTATCCTTGCCAAAGATCGCCAAATTACCATGCTGCGGGATTCGCTGCAGGTAACAATGTCCGAGATTAACCGGTTGCGCAACGAAGTTGCCATGTTGCAACAACAGACTGCGGTCCTGAAGGATTCTATCCAGCGCGTAAAACTGGAAAAACACGTGACCGAGCAGAATATCAACCTGGCGCTGAAGCACCTGTCCCGCTCACTCCGGTATTTTTACGCGGGTAATTACAGAGAAGCGCTCCAGGAAGTAGATATTGCCATCGAGCTGAATGATAATCTTGCACTCGCCTATGCCCGGCGTGGATCAATATATTACAAACTTGGTGACATCGATCGGGCGACGATCAATTGGAATTTAGCCCTACAGATTGACCCGGAATATGATGACGTACGAAATATTCTGCGGGCATTGACAGAAAACCGACTGCAAACCACATCAACTCTAAACAGAAATTAGATAGATTATGGATATCGCGACATTACTTGGACTTTTTTCGGGTTTAGGCCTTATCGTCTGGGCAATTGTAAGCCAGGCCGGCGATCAGGCTGTCAATATGTTCTTCAATCCGCCTGGAATCGCGATTGTACTCGGCGGGACTATTGCCGCAACAATGCTTTCCTTCCCGTTGAAAGAAGTGCTGCGGATCTTCGGAATTATGGGGGTGGTGTTTAAGAAGGAGCGCGAGAGTATGGCTCCGTTTATTGATGAAATTGTGGGCCTGGCCGGAACCGCACGACAAAGCATGAAACAGCTGGAAGATTCCGTATCGGACGTCTCGCATCCGTTCCTGCGCGATGGAGTCCAAATGGTGGTGGACGGATATAACGAACCGGAGTTACGGGATATCATGAGCACCCGTATCGAAAACCGCGCGAAGCGTGAACGGGGCGAAGCTAACGTGCTGAAAACTATGGGAAAATTTTCCCCGGCGTTTGGAATGATCGGAACGCTCATTGGATTAGTATATATGTTGTTTTCGATGGGACAAGGTGGCGCGACTGCTGATGCCGCAGGTGAGTTGGCTGCAGGTATGTCAACTGCCCTCATTACAACCTTTTATGGCGTACTGCTTGCCAATTTGATTTTTAATCCTCTGGCAGAAAAATTCGATAGCCGTATTCGAAAGGAAAACACACTGCAATTAATGTTAATCGAAGGTACCGTTCAGGTACTTCAGCGGAAACACCCGCTGATTGTTCGGGAAAAACTGAACTCGTTTATCCCGCCCAGGGAATGGACCAAACCGGGTGAGAACAACGAATAACGGTTGAGTTATGGAAGAGTCCCAGGTTAAAAAGCATAATATCGAGGGCCTCGATGGTGAGGATGGGGGAGACGAGGAACCCTGGTTAATGACGTATGGCGATATGATGACGCTGTTGTTAACCTTTTTTGTGCTCCTGTTCTCCATGTCTTCTATCGATCCGGTGAAACTGGAGCAGTTTATTGATGGCGTAGGGGGGCATCTGGGTGCATCCGAAACTCAAACGCAGCGACGAACCAGCCTCGCAGACCTTTATCAAGCGATGAACGAAATTGTCCAGGAAGAAAATCTGCAGGATGTTGTGAACGTGGAAAGCGGCCGGACTGGTGTGAAGATGAATATCCCCAGCGAATTGACGTTTTCTACTGGCGCAGCAGATTTGACCGGAGAGTTAAAGCCGTTCTTACGCAAACTCGTTCCAAAAATTAAGGGGAGCGTCTTCCCGGTTGCCATTATCGGGCATACGGACTCCGACCCGATTCGTACGGCGCAATTTCCGTCGAACTGGGAATTATCGGCAGCGCGTTCCTCGGCGGTTGCCCGGTTTTTTATCGACGAGGGTGTCGCCTCGAACCGTCTTATTGCCATCGGGAAGGCAGATACTGAACCATTGGTCCCGAATACGACCCCTGATAACAAGGCAAAAAACCGGCGGGTTGAACTGAAATTCCTAACTGAGAGTTTGTAATAAAGGAGAAAACAATGAATCGCTCGGGTTTCAAAGATCTCGTAACTATAATTGCGGGCATTGCTGTAATCTGTCTCTTTGCAATCCAGCTGGTCGCCCAGGAAGACCACTCCTATCTCGCGCAGAAAGTAATGCTGGAAAACACCCTGCGTGAACGGATTTCCGAAGGATTAAGTAAAGTGCTGGAAGACGAAAAATTTGTTGTGGATGTCCAGGCGGAAATTGAATTTCATCCGTCACAACGCACGGAAACCGTCTATCGCCCGAAGAAACGGACTGAAGAGAGAGAAACAGCAGTGCAAACATCGCGGGCCACTACTCAGCAGGAGGATCAGCGTACTCGGGAGCCGGGACAAACCAGCGGAAGGATGATTTTACCTGGAATTCCAAGCGATATCGAATTCGAGGGTCAGCGTCCACAACAACAGGTTCCATCTGTTGAGGAGAGTGTGGGGGCTGATACCGATACTGCTGCCGGGGAACAGATCGAACCCAGCGCCGAAATTGTGAGCCATTCCGTTGCACAGTCCAGTATAGCGTTACCCCGGATTAAACGATTGAATATCAGTGTTATACTAGAGGATGGAATCTCCCCGGAACTGCTGGAAAACGCGCGACAGGTGGTGAAGGTCGCATCCCATTTTGACCGATCCCGCGGAGATATGCTGAGCATGATGACCGCCTCCTTTAAAAAGACAGCTGTACAAGAGGGGGAGCCGGATGAGGAAGCCATCTTACTCCAGAATATTGCAAACAAGGTTGAAGAGATAGAACGCAAGCAGAATGAAGCCGAAACCCGACGAATGCTCGAGGAACAGCGGCAGCGGGAACAGTTGTTATTGCGCCGTGATTCGCTTCGTCTCCAGCAGTTGAATGAAGAATTGGAACGACTCCGAAGTCAGATGCGGTCCCAGCAAATGCAATCGGCTGAACGGGAGACAACCGAGGCGCGGGCTTCCGAATTACAGGGACAGCGGGAAGAAATTCAGTCGACGATACAGGACCTTCGGGAAAATATCGCCGCCAGAGATAGCGCCCTGGCGGCCTTGCGCAGCGGAATGGGAATAAATCCCTGGTACGTTGCCCTGGCGCTGGTTATTTTGGCATTAATTATCGGAGGTGTTGTGTGGTATGTTGTCCGGGAGCAGCGAAAAGAAAGCAACCGACAGGAAGAACGGCTCCGGGAACAGTTACTGGAACAACAACGCATTACCGAGGAAAAACCGAAAGAACCGAAACAACCATCTCAACCACGGAGTACTGCGGCAGATAAAAAAGAGGTACAGTCTGTTCGGCAATCTGTGGTCTCAATGAGTGTTGGCAAGCCCGATACCGCCAGCGATATATTGAAAAATTGGCTCTCTGAGGAAGAAAATTACATCCCTGAAGAACCTGAACCGCCAACCGAGGAGACGTCATAGGGAGGAGTTATGGCAAACGGAACACAATTAACCGGGACCCAAAAAGCAGCCATTTTATTTAAGGCGTTAGGATACAATTTAGCCCGGTCATTATTCAAAGATATCTCAGAAGATGATGTCGCCAGAATCCAGCAGGCTATGAACGACCCTCAGGTACAGCGCGCCCCCTTCCAGGTGAAAAAACAGGTGCTGGAAGAGTTCTATTTTGGGTTTATAGCAGAAAGGGTGCAACCGGAGGAAGGAGAAGGAGGAGAAAAACGGCCATTTAAATTTTTGGCTGAGTTGAATAATGACCAAATAGTCTATCTGCTGCAAAATGAAACTGCCCGGGTCCGCGCAATTGCTGTCGCCCAGCTTGATATCGAAAGACAGGTCAGCATTCTACAGCGATTTGAAGCGGATGAACAGGCTGATATCCTCATGGAGATGGGCAAAATTGAGGATGTCCCCTATGAGGGTGTCGTGAATATCGCGGCGGATTTACACGAAAAATCCAAACTGATGCCGTCGAAAGCGGAATATGCCAGCGGAGGAGCCAAGGGATTGGCCGATGTGCTCACCCAAATGGATGCCCGGACGGAAAAACAGTTCCTGCATCACCTGGAACAGGAATCGCCGGAACTGGCACAGGAAATCAAGCGATATCACCTGATGTTCGAGGATATCGTGAAATTGCCGGATGATGTAATCCGGGAGATCCTGAAGGAAGTAGAACCCAGCGAGATAGCCTATTCACTGAAGGGTCAGCCGGAAGAAACACGCCAGAAATTTATGGAAAACATGCCGGAACGAGCGCAAATTATTCTGGAAGATGAAATGCGGTTGTTAGAAGGGCCCCAACCCCGCCGGAAGGTGGAAAGCGCCCAAAAGAAGTTAGTGGCTGCCGCAAAGGCACTGGAGGAAGAAGGCCGGTTCAGTATGGAGGATTTTGTCGACCCGGATTTTATCGAGTAATTCTTGTGAACATAACTGGTCGGATTTTAGCGCTGGTAACCCTTGAAGGGCTGCCAGCGCTTTTGTATTTGACCTCATTTTTTTAAATAGAGACAGTTCCCGCCTTCAGGCGGGCTTTTTATATATATTCTTATTCAGGTAAAAAAAGCCGCTAAAGCGGCGAATACCAACAGGTCTTTCTTTGAGTGACTAATGATGCCATCCCGCTGCGGCGGGATGGCATCTTTTAATTAAAGACTGTAATCGAACCCTATCTGCACATGCCGCGGCGCGCCCATATTCCGCTCGAACATCACGTAATAATACTGAAAGAGGTTTGAGATGGAGAGTCTGAGTGTCAGCGCCTTTGTGGGATGATACGCCGTATTCAGACTCCAGAGATGGATAGGCACGCGCTTGTCTGCGCCGGTTTTCGGGTTGTACGGAAAGAGCTGGACGCGTTCCATTTTTCTGCGATATTGATATTCGATGCTTGTCATAAGTTTTGTGCTCCAGAGAACGCGTGTTTCCGTCACCACGTTGTGCCGGTGTCGGTACGCCAGCACCGTATCCAGGGTGACATCCCTGGGATAGAGAAAGGTGTACGAAACCGACTGCTCCACCGGAAACCACGGGACTCTGAACTCCACCAAAGATTCCACACCGCTTATCTGCGCGTCGGTAATGTTCTGGAAGGATATCTTGCCGGTCTCCGGATTTTGAATCGGATCGATAAAGTCCCGATATCGCGAGGAAAAGAGCGCGATATCGGCAGTAAATCCGGACACTTCGTAATGAGTTCCGAACTCTCCGGTGACGCTGGTCTCCGGCTCCAGATCGGGATTCGGCTCGACCTCGAAGATATTCTGTCGCGTTTGGATAAACCGCTCAGCGATGGAGGGGACGCGGAAGGCCCGCCCCAGTGAAGCTCTGAGCGTCCAGACATCCGTCAGCTGGTGATTCACGCCGATCTTCGGATTCACCTGGAAGTAGGCATCATAATTATCAATTTGCGAGCAATCCGCGCGAACCCCAAGAGTCATCCGCGTGCGGACAGACATTCGCCACTCGTCCTGGAGATAGCCGGCGACGTCGTAGCCGGTATGGCTCTCCCAGAGATTGGCATCCGTTCGTTGGAAAGAGGCATCGAATCCGGTTGTGGCCAGATGTCGCCTGCTCCACCGGAAATCCGTCTGCCACACCGTGGTAACCCGGTTGGAGGTGGAATAGTCATCGTTATCGTGCTGGTAATTCTGAAATGTCGTCCGGTAAAAAATAGTTTTCCAGGTATGGGAAAGATCCGGCGACACGATATTTGACCAGGTCGATGCCCACTGGAATTTGTCGTTTACGATGTAATCTCCCAGAGATTCCACTGGCGCGCTGAACGGCTCATGGGCACTCCGCCACTGGGTGAAGACGCCATGGATGTCATTCATCAGAAACAGTCGGGTTTCCCAGACCTGTCGGGAGGTCGGTTGGTACCGGAATTTCCCGTTTACCGACCAGCGCCGGTACCAGCTATTTTGAAGATATCCGGGTGAACTCTGCTGGCCCAGTCCAATCCGGTAGCCGAATTTTCCACTCCGGCGTTCGGTCTGAACGCCCCACTTCCCCGTAAACAAATGCTTCTCACGCCACTGCCAATTGTCATAAGAAGGCTTCGAAAAATGGCCACCCTGCAAATGAATTGCGGTTTGCGACTTCCTGGAAATTTGCGCCGTGATGATATTGATTACGCCGCCCAGCGCATTGGATCCGTACAACGCCGATCCCGGTCCCTTCAGGATTTCCACGCGCTCGATATTATGAGTCGGCACTGCATCCCAGTAGATGCCGCCATTGTCAGACGCCAGAAGCGGTACGCCATCCACCAGCACCAATACTCTGCTCCCGGCTCCGCGGGTGTACCCGCTGCTTCCGCGGATGTTTACGTCACCACCGACCATCTGGACGCCGGGTTGCAGTGAGAGCACCTCATTAAGGGTGGTCGGCATCCGGAGCTGGAGATCGCGTTCACTCAATGTTCCGATGGAGACAGGCGATTCCGTCACCCGAACCGATCGTTTACTTCCGGTGACTACCAGTTGGGGTGACTGCAGGGCAGTCGGCGTGAGTTCAATGCGGAGTGATTGCGTCTCACCGGATTTGAGCTTGACTGTGTCCGTACGGGCTTTGTAACCGATGTTGGTAACCTGTAAAATGTACATTCCCCTCGATAGTCCGGTGAGACGGAATTCTCCGTCCTCGCCTGCGGCGGTTCCCATCACCGTTCCAACCACCACGACATTGGCGCCAGGGAGCGGTTTTCCCGTTCCGGACTCCATAATCCGCCCTGCTATTGCGGCATCATCGGATGTCTGGGATAACCCGGGAAGAGGAAACAGGAAAATTAGGAGTACACCGGAATAGCAGAAGAAATGACGAAAATTCAAAACTCGACCTCAAAATTGAAGTCGATTTCGAAGTTGATGCTATCGGTAACCAGGCCCTCTTTTACCGTAATCAATCCAAAGGGAACAGGAGAAGTCGGCCGATAACCATAGAGTGAAAGTATTTTAAAATACTCAGGATGTGCACTGAGTGAGTCCGCCGGCTGTCCCAGCAGTTTGGTAATGGGAACGGTGGTTGCAACTACACCGGCCACGTACGAAAACGGTGTGGGCAGTGCCTCTAAAAAGTAGTCTTGTTTCTCCCTGGTGGTATCCAGCGGCTGGCTGAAGCCCAGAAAATTTTGGATGATCTGGTTGAAGGATAGGTTTTGCGGATCCAAGCTGCGGGTTGCCGCAAAGGTGACAACTGCACCCTGGAGCGAGTCCGGCCAGTGAACCGCGTCGGAGTTGTCCGTGGGGAGTACCACGGTACCCCGGAATCCGGCAACTGGCTGGAGCCCCTGCTCACAACTGACCAACATTATACCAAAGATTAGAATGGGGAGTATTTTCCTCATAATTTGCGGGAACTTAGGGCAGTTTGGTGTCTCTGGCAAGAGAAATGGTGTGGAAGGTTGGACTAGACTTAGAGGATTCGATTTGTTATTTTACACTTATCTGCACCCGGAGGACTTTTTGGACACGGTATAGGGAATAAGGTAAAAGGAATAGGGTATACGAGTTATTGAGTTAATTTAACTTCTGTGTCTTGCTACACGTAATACGCAGTACGAAATATTTTAACGATAACACTATAACACGATAATACACTAACACGATTTTTTAACTTGAACACATGAACACCCGAACACTTTAACACTATGGTCATGCCAACCACTCACCAAATCCATTACACCGACTCCCGCTCAATGGATGCCATTGAAGATGAGTCCGTCCAGTTAATAGTCACATCGCCGCCGTACCCCATGATTGAGATGTGGGACGGGATCTTTGCGGAGATGAACCAGGAGATTGGAGAAGCGCTTTCCAATGAAGACGGGGCAGCTGCGTTTCAGCTTATGCATCGGGAGTTGGAGAAGGTTTGGACGGAATGCGTCCGGGTGTTGAGTCCCGGCGGTATGCTTTGCATGAATATCGGAGATGCTACCCGGACGATGGATGAAAACTTCCGGCTCTGGACAAATCATGCTGAGATCGTTCGACAATGTGAGTCGCTGGGACTGCAAAATCTGCCAAACATTCTCTGGAGGAAACCGACCAATTCGCCGACCAAGTTCATGGGCTCCGGAATGCTGCCACCAGGGGCGTATGTCACCCTGGAGCACGAGGAGATCCTGATATTCCGCAAAGGAGGAAAGCGCCAATTCCGCACGAAAGACGAAAAACAGAACCGCCGGGAGAGCGCTTTCTTCTGGGAGGAACGGAACCGGTGGTTTTCGGATGTCTGGGTGGATCTGCGGGGAATCGGGCAGGAATTAAACGATGCGCAATTGCGAAAGCGAAGCGGTGCGTTTCCGTTTGACCTGGCTTACCGGCTGGTCAACATGTTTTCCGTGAAAGGGGACACCGTCCTCGATCCGTTTCTCGGGACAGGGACGACGATGCTGGCATCTATGGTAGCCGAACGAAGCAGCATTGGCGTTGAAATTGATCCGGGATTTCACAAATGCATCGATACCCAGGTTGAAAGGGTTCCGGAATTATCGGAACGAGTCGTAACCGACCGACTTCAGCGGCATGAGGAATTTGTCGCCAGCCGGGAGAAACCCTTCAAATACCACAACGATTTCCACGATACGCCGGTTGTGAGTGGGCAGGAGAGGGAGTTACAGTTGGGGGAGATTGACACTATTGAGCCCACCGGTAAAAATACGTTTCGGGTGGAATACCAGAATTCCTAATATATACTTTACGAGATCCCTCGGCTACGATTCCGGAGCAATCACCGGAGATACCGTCCAAACGACGGACTGCATCTCCGGCTATCAGAATTAATGTCCGTCCCACACACCGGGACTCTATGTGGAATCCTGCAGAGTCCTCCTCGCAATGAGATTGCGAGGCTAATCATTTTCGAGCCTTGGAATCTTATTCCAAGGCGGGCTAATTCGCCGCTCCCTTGTCGCCGATCGCTCAACGCCTCGGCGATGCCGGAATCGTTCACCGACAGGAGAGGGGGACTAAGTGGTGAGTTTTTTTTGAAAAACTCCGGAGATTCCGCCGTTTGAACGCCAGACCCCAATGGAGCAATTAATCGACTATTTCTATCCAGAGGATCTGTAAACAACGCGGATATATCTAACAACTAATCGAATTACCGTCCCGTAAACCGGAATTCAATTAGATCCCTGATTAATCGGAGATAGTGACTTCATTCTCTTAGGGAAACTTCCATCGATCAGGAGCGACCCTTTCTTCTAGGTCGCTGACCCCAGAAAGGGTCTAATAGATTCACCGGCTCCGATTCCCACCGGAGCAGGATCGGTGACAGAAAAACGGAAGTCATTCCGATTGAATGAAGCGAACGTCCCGGCAGGTGCTCCTCCCGGAGGAGGAATCTCGGCAATTGAAATCCGGTGTTTGAATAACGAGCTCCTTCGCTCAGGATGACGGAGGATTTTCCTTTCCCGTTGCATTCACCGAACAATTGTCTAGATTATTGGGAGCCCTAAACCGGAGCAGTAAAGGTATTCATGTCGAATCCAGGTTCAGCATACACTCGTTGGCCAGCCCTATCTTCGACAATATTTTTTCTTTTCCTAACGCTTTTTTCTATCACTCCGACCTCTCTTTCGGGCCAGCTGATCGATCCGGACGAACTAATCGCAGATACACTGCACATTCCCCTGGAGTTTGCACAGAAGGAGCCGGATTCAGTTAAGGGTTTCCGCGTAATCGACAGCCGGGAGATGCCCGGCCGCATTCTGGATATTCATCAAATCGATAAATACCTGGTCATCCCGGTGGATCAGTATCTGACGTTGCCGGACTCACTCTCGACTGTATTACAGGGATTTCTGAGGCCATCGGTGCATTCCAAAGATTTGACTCTCCAGATCACTCACCTGGATCTCTGGTACGACTCCAAACCGTTCTTCGCGCCGGGATGGATGCTTAACGCAGAGACACGTCTGGTGAGTGAATCGGACGAAATTATTAGCGTTTGGCAGTGGGAGATGAAGCGGAAGCCGGCCAGGAAGGAAAAATTAGACCAGACGGCATTTCGACTCATGCAAACCTGGCTCATCGAACAGCAGAGCGCATTGATTGCCAATGATTATCATATCCCAGAGTTCATTCGTCCATATCGCAGGGTATTACGTCCTTGGATAGATATGATAGTCTATCCGGATGGCTACGCCATCGATGCGCGGCTGTCGCTCTATTATCCCGCCGATCAGCAAACAAATTATTTACGGGGGGTCCCGGGGATTTATTACCGAAATTCGTCCGAGCGGGAATCTGTGGCCATCGGCGGCAATGATCTCCAGTTGTACCATAGATTATCGCAGAACTGGCTCGCCAGAATTAATGGGACCTTTCGACTGGGCTTCAATCAGTTCAACGAGGAGAAGTTCGACTATGTGGACTGGTACAATCTGTTCCTGGTGAATATCAGCTTTGCCCAGACCATCGAATGGCAGCCGCAGTATCATAGGGGATTCTTTGCTGGCATCGGGCTGCACCAGAGTGTAAATATTCTGCCGGAGGTGACCGAGCGCTTCGAGCCGGGGGTGTTGGTGACGGTTGGAGTGCGGCTACCTTAATAAATGGCACGCAGATGACGCAGATACGACTGATAATCGCTGATAAAAAGAACAGGTATAAGGTATAGAGGTTTGATCTCTCGCTTAAAGTCCGCGAAGCGGGTTTAAGCGGGGAAAAAGCGAAGGACATGATCTTTACTTGACACAACTCACCCTCTTGTTTTCCCTCTCCCCGAAAACAACTCGTGATCTACAACTTCGAAGAGAGGGAGAAACGATATCCAAACCTGTGAAAGATCGTTTCCCTTCCTCTCATGAAGAGGAAGGGATAAAGGGATGGAGTTGTGTTGGAAAACAAGATGAAATGGATGCCAAAATATTACTCTTTCGCCCCTTTGGAGTTTCTATACTATTGGATTTCAGGAACCCCGGGCTGAAGCCCGGGGCTATTCATCTGCCGCGCCTATCGGCGCTCAAAAACGATAACACCACAACACTTTAACACACTAACACACTTTTTATACGCAATACGTAGTACGCAATACGAGACATGATTAAAATGAAGCAAATACTGACAATCGCTGCTTTGGTGATAATTGCGTCGCTCCCACTGTATAGCGCCACCATCTCCGGCTACGTCGTCGACGACGAGACCGGCGAGACCATCATCGGAATGAACGTGGTGGTGAAGGATACGGAGCTGGGTTCCGCCACGGATACCAAGGGGTTTTTCACCATCCAGCGGGTGCCGGTCGGTCAGGCGACACTCATCTTCTCCCACATCGCCTATGAAGAGAAATCCAGAACTGTGAGCATTGGACGCGATGACATCTTCCTGGGAAATGTGGCTATGCAGCCGACGGCGATTCAGGGGGAAGCCATCGAGGTGTCCGGCAGGCGGGGACAGATTATCGCGCCGGAGACCGACATCGCCAGCTTCCAGGTGGAGCCGATCGTATTAAAAGAGGTGCCACAGCTGAACAAGGATGTATTCCAGGTGATCAAGTATTCACCCAGCGTTACCATCTCGGATGCCATTTCGCCGCTCTATTACGTCCGTGGCGGGAGTTCCGGTGAGAACTTGGTGCAACTGGACGGCATGACTATCTACAATCCGCAGCATGCGCTGAGCATGCAGGCGATTTTTAACCCGTACGCCATTAAAAATATCGAGGTACTCATGGGCGGATTCGACGCCGAGTACGGAGGGCGCAACTCGTCCATCCTGCATATCGCCACACGTGAGGGCCACCAGGATGAAGTTCACGGAGAGTTCCGTCCATCGACCTCGGGCATTGTCGGTGCAGTGGAATTTCCCGTCAAACCCGGTGGTACGGCAATGGTGTCCGGCCGGCTGTTGAGTTCGCTCACCGACAAGATCATTATGGGGATCCCCAATGTAATGGCAGACCTGAATGCCGCGTATCAGGTAACCCATGGACGTTCCAAACTCCGGTTCTCTACATTCTATGCCAGGGATTACATGAATTATGATTTTGCACGGTTTAGTCTTTATTTCGATGAGCCGGTTCTGAGGAATATGAGTGTCGGGTTTAATACCAGTACTTCGAACCTGGCGACCGGATTGCAATCACGGATTATGCTGAATCCTGATTTAGTCTGGGAATCTCATATTTACTATTCCGGTTTCGATGTGGATAACACCAATTTCGTCTATTTCGATGTCCATGATACGACAGAAAATGTGGACCTGATACTGGACTACCGGACCCGGGTGCGGAACAGGGTTTCTGATTTCACGATGAAATCAAATGTCACCGCATACACGCCGTACCTACAAACACTGAAGCTCGGGTACGAGGGAACATTTTACCGGTTGAGGAATCGGGTGGGAGAAATCGGGACTGCATCGGCCGACAACCGGTTAAAGCCCGAGCTCCATGCATTGTATTTACAGGATAAGCTGAAAGTTGGCCGGTTCATTGGAAAAGCCGGGGTTCGGATGAGCCGGTTTTGGTCGCGTAAGGAGTGGCTTGCTGAGCCGAGAGTGTCTGCTGTTTTCAGATTCCGGAAGGCATCTCTGAAATTTGCTTGGGGACGCTACTACCAGTATATCACTACCATGAACAGCCAGGATTACGAGCTGAGTCAGTTCCTGGATTATTACTATCCGCTGGGGAAGAGGACGCCGCTCACGTCGATACACCATATCGCCGGGTTGGACGGGAGGCTCTCGGAATATCTTGATTATACCATCACTGCTTACTACAAATGGATGCCGACGCTCTACCGGTTCGACTACAGCAGCACGGCCCGCTCCATCTATGCATACCAGGCGGTGCTGGAAAAAGGAGAAGGAGAGGCGTATGGCATTGAATTCCTGTTCAAAGGATCCTGGGGGCGGTTGTCCGGCTGGGCAGGGTATTCCTGGTCGAGAGCCACTCGTCGGTACCCGTCGATTATGGATAGACAAACATATCTGTACGACGGCGACCAGCCGCATAATATCAAGGCGGTGGCGCTGTATAATTTCACGGAAGATATCACCGGCAGTATGACATTTCAATTGACGTCGGGTTTCCCGAAAACATGGGAAGTCGGGCAACTCAGCCATTATAATTACAATCCCATGGAGAACAGCTACGGTATATATCCCATCAACCTGACGCCGGCGAAGAATAACGTGCGGTACCCGCCCAGACTGGTAATGGATATCGGTTGGAAAAAGCAGCTGCGCAGCGGGATCGGTCATCAGCTGGCGGAATACCTGGGATCAGAGGACGCGTACTTCACACTGACAGCCCAGAACCTGCTCTTTCTGTGGCGGAATCCATGGATGTATTTTTACATACCGGATTACGGATACTACGGATACGACTTCCTGCCGGTGCCAATTGTGGCGGCGGGGTATGTGATTAAGTTCTGAATGAATAGCAAGCAGATGACGCAGAAACAACCGATAACCGCAGATACAACAAATAAGCCGCTAAGGACGCAAAGAAAACCACAAAGAAAAAAACGGATAAAACATCGAAAACACCAAAATAACAGAAAACCACAACAAACAACGAACAAAACAGATTAAGATTAGGATTAAGAGTAAGGAAAACACCATAGTACTGCATTACGCAGTATGTAATACGAAATAATTGATTATGAAAATTCTTAAAAAAATAACGCCACTGGTTATCTTTGGAATCAGCACCTTTCTGACGACTGGATGCTCCCTCCCCACCGATCCAGGGCCACAGCCGAAGGAGATTATCGATACGAAGTTTGAGCCAGGATACAATGTGCTGGGAGTGTTACGAAATGAAGGGAATCCAGGCAGCTCGTTTATACGGGTAGAGGAACTGTATAAACTGTCAGATATTGATGAGGAATATAATCCTGCACAAGAAGGACTGGATGTACGGATTTTGGAAGTCCTGACTGGCGATACACTAACTTTTGTTGAAACAGATGACAGTCTCCGGGGTCTGATTTACTCAGATTCGTCTTTTCGGCCTTTGGCAGCAACACGGTACTCATTGTCGATAAGTGGCGGGGATCTCTCGGCAGTAACAGCTGACGTCATCGTGCCCCCGTCACCTGTAATCGATACAAACTCAGTAACAATTTCAGGAAAAACCGTACAGTTTTATTTGGATACGGTCTCGGAGATCGCTCTATACGAAGTGTATCTCACTTGCGAAAACGATACAATCTCGGTCAGGCAATTTCCCGCACAATCCGGGAAGACGATAATACGCATTTCAGTTACTTCGGCAACTGGTCCACCGGAGCAATTAGAAATCTATGGTTACGAGTCCAACCTTGCTGAGTATATCACTGCACCAATAACCATCAAACCGCAGACGTACCGTGAAACAGTTACCACGGTATCCGGAGGTTACGGGGTTTTCGGAGCAGTGAGTGTGTCGACTTACCAATTTCAGTAATTCGATCCCGAAAAAAAGTATGTCCGCAGATTACGCTGATTGACTCAGATGACAACTGCTGAAAATCCTGTCCACGAATTGACACGAATAATAACAAAAAAACCCTCGCAGAGACCCCAAAGCAACGAACAACTAACAATAACCGCTAGAACGGTCACTACCAACAAGTGCAATGCATTCATCACAAGACTGTAGACACCAGGCATCCGACCGGCTTTTACTATAACACAATAACACTGTAACACAGAAACACAGTTTTTCAACTTGAACAGTTTGGTACTGTCATTCAGATTCCCATATATCCCGCCGCCTTCTCGTGATGCAGCGGTGTGCTGGATTCGTAGACTTCCCGGCGGGGCGGCTCATCCATAAGTTCCGGGAAGCGATTATAGAGACTCTCGGCGAAGAGATAGTCCAAATGCTCGTTGGAGTCCGGTGACCAACCCATGATCCGCTCCCAGATCTCGGCGTTCTCCATGCAAAAGTAGATAAACAGATCCTCGTCGCCGTACTCGCGGATCCAGTCGTAGACTTTCCGGTAGAGCTGCAGACGGAGCGGCTTCACGTAGCGCATCTTGCCATCGTTCCCTTTGATGAGCTCCTGATATACGATTTTCGTCTTCGGAAACTTGGAGACGATCTTGGCCTTCATCTCCGGCGGAAATCGCAGACTGCCAATACTTATCCAGGTAATGCGATCCGGATCGACGGTTTCGAACAATCGTTGAATTATCGATTCATAACCGTTCTCCCAATCTTCGTAGTATAAAATCGGATCGAAGTGCAGTCCCAGTTTGAATCCGTGTTCCTGAACTTTTGCCATGGCTTCCAGTCGCTCCTCGAAATTCGCCGCCTTGAATTCTTCACCGGCGACCACCTCCGGGGGATTCACCGACCATGAGCAAACTACCTTGCCCTGGTGATCCATGTCCAGAAAGTTATCCACCTTGTTGGATTTGGTTTTGAGCTCCAGCAATACGTTCGGCAGCGCGGTGAAAACCGGAATGATTTCCCTGGAAAACTTGCTGTAGTCGTCGAAAGCGAGCGAATCGGTCATTTCACCGGTGCCGATGCGGAAAAACCGCTCCGGCTGGCTCTTCACCTTCTCATGGATTTCCATGGCCAGGTTTTCGGTGTCTGCGTAGACGGTGGTCACCGGGTTGTTCTGGTAGAACTGCAGGATGCAGTAAGTGCAGTCGATGGGGCAGCCGGAGGTCTGGTTTATCACGTGATAGTTGCAGCAGCGGTACGACCGATCTGTGCCGGGACACTGTTTCAGCACGTGTCCCTTCTTCTTGGTAAGAAAAATTTTCCGCTTGCCATTTGATGCGGTCTCGTGGAGGAACTGCTCCTTTTGCTCCTCCGGGTTTTCCACGTACTCCACCTCCACATCGGGAAGGGACTCCAGATAATTTTGGGTGATACGGTGATCCTTGACGGACTTATCTATGAGAAGGGAATCGACGGTGACTGGTTTCATGGTTTATTTTTCCTGTCTATATATAGCGCCCCCTTCAGGGGTCGAGACCCTGTCCCGTGGAGATCTCCTTGAGGAAAGGGTCTGATTATCTTGATTGGCGTTATTCAGTTATTCGAAAGTATAATCATCCAATCCCTGCATCGCAATATTTCGGTGCGATTCGATGAAGTTTGCTTTTCCGCCAAAGAGTTGGAAAGCTCCTTCACGGTTAAGTCGGGTTATATCTTCGGAGATATATCCTTGATATGATGAATACGGATAATCAGCAAAATCCGCCGCAGCAATATGAAATTGCGGATTCCAATGGATGTATTGAATGACGTTTTTCAAATATTTCAGATGGTCAATACGTTTTCTTTTAAACGGCTTTTCGAACAGGCTTCCCGTTCTCTCATATTTCTTGTTGATATACTGGGCGTGGGAGTTGAAAAGGTGGGACAATTGTGGTGACGCTTTTACTTTGCCGACCCTTTCAGGGGTCGAGACCCTGAAAGGGTCTTTAGCTTTTAGAGTTTCACGCTCGCCATCCGTCCGAACTTTGACCAGTAGATGAAAATGATTTCCCATCAGACAATAAGCGTATGTATCCAGAGCTGGATAGCAATACCGAATATACTTTTTCAAAAACCGCTGATAATCTTCATCGTCGTAGAAAAGAATTGCACCGTTATTGCCGCGATTGTAGATGTGGTAATACTTTCCCTCTTGCAGCGGAATTGCTTTACTCATGAAAGCACACCATTCAATTTTTCCGGAAATCGGTAACAGTTTCGGTACAACAAATAACTACTAAGTGAAAATATATGATCCTGCAAAATGAGTGGCAACTACCAGAGATTTTGGCCTCCGGAGTTTGTTGACCCTTTCAGGGTCGTTGACCCCTGAAAGGGTCTATTAAACGGGAAGGTTATCAGGAGAAGGTAAATCGAATCAAATTCTCCGATGGGTCTCTCACGAATTTATCGCCTTCCTCTTCGTGAAACGGAATTCCGTGCTGTTCCAGTCGTGCCGTGATTTCCTGCAGCGAAGATTCGTCCGGGAGTAGCAGTTCAAACCATCGCAGTCCCCGCGCACCTTCGGGCGGTGGACTGGCTCCCCGTCCGCTCCATACGTTGGCGCCGATGTGATGGTGATAGCCGCCGGCGGACATGAACGTGGCTTCAGATTCGTATCGTGTCATTACATTAAAGCCGAGTATATTAACGTAAAATTTCTCGGTTTCCTTAATATCGCTGACATTGAGATGGATATGCCCCATACGGGTATTGTCCGGTATCCGCTCCAGCGGGATCCGGTGATCGGTTGAACTCATCAGGTCTTCGACGTCAAGAGGTTCGGTTGCCATTTTGACCTGGTCACCGGAATACTCCCATTTGTTTTCCGGCCGGTCACAGTAAATTTCTATGTCATTACCCTCCGGATCGGAGAGGTAGAGCGCCTCGCTCACCAGATGATCAGCGGCGCCTCGAGGTATTGCATTTTTTTCCTGCATCCCGAGTAACATGCGCGCTAGGTCCGTCCGGGTCGGAAGCACGATTGCCATGTGAAACAATCCGGTGGTTCCGCGGGGCCGCTTGGGTGCCTTTGGATCGCCTGTTAATGCGACTATTGACGTTCCGGAGCCGGTACCAAGGATAATTTCTCCCTCCGACTCGGCAAGTTTCACCAGTCCGAAGATTTCCATGTAAAATTCTGCCATTCCTGCCAAATTGTTGACGGCTAAATATACGGTGCCGATATGTGTCTCTGGCGGAATGCGATATCCATCGCTGGGATTATTTTTACCGGTAATAGTGTTCAAATCCGGCTATTCTTCCATCCCGATGGCAAACATCCGCTCCAGATCGTGTCGGGAGAAAACCCGAAAAGCTGTGAGTGTTTCGGTGGATTGAATCCCGTCAACAGACGCCAGCCGATTCGTGACCATGTTTGCCAGTTTCTCGTTTTCGTTCACCCGGCAGATGGCCACCAGATCGTATCGACCTGCGACAGAATAGACTTCTGAGATCTCGTCCATTTCAGCCAGTGTTTCGGCGACTTTGTTGATTTTTTGCCCTTCACAGTTGAGCAAAATGATTGCGTTAATCATAGGCGTTCCTTCCGGTTTTCAGTCATTTCCAAGTCATGAATAAATATACACAGGAGACTGTCGAATGCGAACCGGGAATTAATGATATTAAGGGATTTATACCTTTTGAAAAACGGCATCGAACAGTTTAAGGTTTTGTTGTTCGCCGAGTTTTTTTGCGCTCTCTTTTACATTAGAAACGGTTTCCCAATGATAGGTAACATTGATGCCCCGGTTCTCTAATCGCTTATCCCAGTTGATGTTTACCCTGTTTCCCAAATTGAGTTGGGACGTTAACTCAGCGATTTTTTCGTTGGTTTCGCTAAGCACAGGATATCGGTACTCCTGTAATTGCTGACGGATTTCTCCCAGGGCGATATGGGGCTGGCCTGACTCCTCCAGGATTGAATCGACATCCAGATCCGCATAGATTTGGGGCACCGATTTTTCCTCACGGCGACTGATTTCATAGAGGTTTGTCAGCAGTTCGTCCAACACGTTAATGCCCGGATTAAAACGTCTCAGCAATTCTACCGCGATCTCAAGTCCCTCTTCAGAAAGGTTCTGAAACACTTGTGTCCGGCTGATAGGGGTATCCCTGGATACAAAAAAATCGATCAGCGGCTGAGGTAACCGGATAAATCCGCGGTATTCGTCGTATACGTTTTTATGCGAGTGTAATCCTAATAATGGCAGTATATCGTCGATTATTTCCGATGCCGTGGCACCGAGACCATGCGCCACCTGAATTGCTTTGGACTGCTCGTACAGGTTGAATTCTCCCCGGACCCGGTTTTCTATGATGGACCATTTCAAGTTCTCCAGCGGGGATTTCTCTGAAAAGATCGCCGGAATTTCCTCGATACTCTGTTCCTGAGCCAATGCAATCCGTCGGAATCCATGTACAATTCGATATCCCTCAGTCGCTTCCTTTAGGAGACATGGCGTCAGAAATCCGTGCGCCTGAACAGATCGCCGGAGCGGGGATTTTTCGTAATGGTGATAATGATATCGATAGGTTACGTCGGAGAGATCGATTTCGTTGATTGGAATGCGTTGGGATTTCATAGTGTTTTCATCGGTTAAAATTTCAGGGTTTCCATTGTTTAAATATAATAAACAACATGTTGGTAGTCGCGACTTTAGTAGTGGTTTGAAAAATCCCACCTGAAGGCAGAACAACCAACCAATCATATAAAAAAGATGCCATCTTTTGTAAAGATGGCATCTTTAGATGATTTACAACTGTCGGCGACGCTGGCAGCGGTCACAGACAGGGATATTTAAGTTGAACATACGGGGCGCTTTAACACAATAACACTGCCGTTACAATTCCCATTTAAGCGTTACCGAGTGGATCATCCCGGCGCCGCCGAATGTTTGAGTACCGTAATCGATTTGGAGAGGATTTATCCGTACACCGAATCCGAAGGAGGTTCCGGCAAAAAAATCGGCTCCTACTACATCAGTTTGTTGGTCAAACCGGTCGGTGGATAGCCCGAAACGTAAAAACAGGTTATCACTTTCTGTGATGGTGAACTCGCCGCCTATTTTTGCGTTGATATCGGTAGTATGAACATCGTAAATCCCATCGATATGCAGTTCCAGGGGAAGATGTGCCAGTTTTTTCGTCAGACCTGCCACTGCCTGATTCGGATACGGTTCCGGGGAGTCGAGATATGAGTCGAGGACAAACCCCCAGCGGGAGAGGGTAAACCCGATACGCATCTGCTGATCGGGGAAATATCGCTGTATCCCGGCGCTATAAAACAGTAAGGTACTCCGGTTATCCGCGTAATCGCGCTGAAACAGCTGAAGGGACACGCCGGCACTGATATCTTTTGAAATTTCCATGCCGTAACCCGCACTCAGCCAGCCTTCGTACGCGGCCACCGGGCTGCCGATAATCGTCCCCTGATTATCCCGGTGATCGAATTCGCCGTAATTCCAGTAGTAAAGCCCTATTGCCAGTCCACCCTTCCACACCGGAAATGCCGAGAGGAGTTCTGTCGCATTCACATCGACAAGATGCTTTTGATAGGAAATTTGCGCAGTAGTTCCGGAGATGGAATTGAGGCCTGCCGGATTCCAGTTCACGATCCCGGCATCCCCGGCCTGGGCAGAGAAAGCCCCGTTCATCCCGACTGCCCGGGCGTACAAGGGTTGCCTGAGAGCTTGGTATCCAAGGGTTGCTCTCGCGGTCAATGGGATGGCCAGAAAAATGTATGTGAGTACTATCAGTGAATATCGCCGCGCCATTTGTCATCCTCATCTGGTAAATATTCGAAGTCCCAGTCCGTTTTGGAGTCGAGTGCATCCTCTTCCTGCTCCCAGCGTTTCATTTTACGGCGGTTTCGCCAGCGGATGGCAAAATATGCCAGTATTGCCAGGGCCGGAAAGATGAGCCAAAAGACAGTGTCAGAACTGAGCACAGTTAACCAATTGTAATTTTGTTTTACCTGTTTTTGCCAGTGCCACTCAAAATAAAACTGCGAGACACCCGCGATTTCCTCAAACGCCCGGGCCCACGAAAGTTCCGGGTTTTTCCGCATGAAATCAAATACATGTGCCAGGGTGTTTTCCGGAAACTCCTGCTGAATAAACTGAACGGCATCGTATGACTGGATGTATGCCAGAGAGGCCCGCTGCGAATGAAAACTCAGCATCTGCTCGATCTGATCCAGCGGAATCAGGTGATCACGGAGCGCCGCCTGTGCCAGTTTGTACATGTCGCTGATGGTATGTTGGTCCGCTACACTCATGGCTAGTCCTTCGTTCAGCCAGCGCGGCAACCGGTTCGGGTTAATGTGCTGTCCGATGATGACATGCGCCACTTCGTGCTGTAATGTCGCATCGTAATCCCAAATGCTGGATCGCCCCAGGGACGGTGACTTCAAAACAATCCTACCCTGAGGATACGTGGTGGCCCCGGCCGACCAGCCGGGGAGATCCCCGGCGTATTGTTTGTAGACTTCCCCGGAATATGCAATGACCACGGGGAACGGTTCCTTCACCTGTAATCCAAGCAGATGCTCGATTCGCTTAAGACTCAGCGTGACTTTTTCCGCAGAGGACTCCGCCAGTTTTCGCTCTTCAGGCCCAAAGTAAATTGTGCCCCACTCGTACGAAAGCGAATCCAGCGATTGCGTTGCTGCTGGAAAAGCCCAGAGTAGTGGGAGGAAAATCAGTATAGCGTATATGATTCGTCGAAGGCTCATAAATCTAAAGCATATCCCCGGGATCGATGTCCAGGTTGATTCGATAATTGCCGGAGGATGGATATTCTTTCATAGGCAGCAATGCATTGCGCAGCAACTGCCGCAGTTTCGATCCGGTAGGATCCTTTTCCTTGCGTGATTTAATGGTCAACCGCCAGTGATAGTTCCCCCGTATCCGCTCCATGGGTGCCGGCGCCGGTCCCAAGACATCCATTTTTCCCTTTCCGGAAAAAAGGTTGTGCGCGATTTTGGTTGCAAGTTTCTCCACCCGGTCACGGCGCGGACCGCGAACGGTAATGTTGGCTAGCCGGCTGAATGGCGGATAATTGAGTTCGTTACGCTCAGACAAGGTCCGATTGTAAAACTGAGCAAATTCGTTTTGCGTGGCACATTTGATCGAGTAATCATCGGCCGCGGAAGTCTGAATAACCACCTCCCCGGGTTTTTCGGCCCGGCCGCTTCGGCCGCTGACCTGTGCCAGCAACTGGAATGTCCGCTCCTGGGCGCGGAAATCCGGAAAGAATAAACCGGTATCCGCATTCAGCACGCCAACCAGAGTGACATTTGGGAAATCCAGGCCCTTTGCTATCATCTGGGTGCCCAGCAAAATATCATATTCCTGTTGACCGAACGCATCGAGAATCTTCCGGTGCGAACCGGCTTGTGTTGTCGAATCTGCATCCATTCGGACAATCCGGGCATCCGGGAAATACTCCTGCAGGAGTTCCTCCGCGCGCTGGGTTCCCATGCCGGTGTATTGGAGTTTATCGCTTAAACAATCGGGGCATTGGAGCAATGGTGCCATTTCCGCGTCACAGTAATGGCACAGCAGGTAATTGCCGGACTTGTGATAGGTCATGGAGATATCACACTTGGGACACTCTGCGTGCCAGCCGCAGTCCATACACTGGAGTATCGGCGCAAATCCTCTGCGATTCTGGAGTAAAATAATCTGCTCGTTTCTGTCGAGCCGTTCCTGAATCGCTTCCACCAAATTCCCGCTCAGGAAGTGCGGATATTCGTCGGATTCTTCCCGTTCCTGTTTCATATCTACCATTCTGATAGACGGGGGAATAGCCTTCGTGTGGCGCTCGGGTAATTCCAGCATGGTGTATTTATCCTGCACGGCATTAAAATACGACTCCAGACTTGGCGTTGCTGTGCCGAGGATGACAACTGCATCATTATTCCGTGCCCGGACTATGGCGGCATCCCGGGCATGGTAGCGCGGATCGGGATCGGATTGTTTGTAGGAATTTTCCTGTTCCTCATCTATGATGAGAAGTCCGAGATTTTGCACGGGAGCGAAGATTGCGCTCCGGGCTCCCACAACAACATCATAATCACCGGCGGCGATTTTCCGCCAGGTATAAGCACGTTCGCCGGCACTCATATTGCTATGCCACAATGTGACCCGTTCTCCGAAATGTCCCCGAAACCTTCTGGCAGTCTGCGGGGTCAGTGCAATTTCCGGTACTAACATGATGACTTGCTGGCCCTTTTCGAGCACTTCATCTGCCGCACGCAAATAAATCTCGGTTTTGCCGCTGCCGGTCACCCCGTAGAGCAGGTAGGGGTAAAATTGCTCCGACTTAATACCTTGTAGAATTTCATCGATGGCATTTTTCTGATCCGACGTATATTCTACTTCCTTTTTGATTGGTTCTCCATAAACCTGTAAGGGGTCCTGCACCACCGGTTTTTCCTGCACCTGGACCAGAGATTTTTCTTCCAGGCTTCTGAGTGTGGTATATCCGGTTTCCGCAAGCTGGACCGCCTGGGCCGCTGGCAGCCAGTCCGAATGTTTTGCCAGTTCCTGAAGGAGCCGTTTTTGCGCTACGGCCCGACTATCCAAATCCGTGAGAAAGGCATTAAAATTGTCCCGGACGGTACGCTCCAGTTTGACAGTCTGGACCTTTCGTCCCTGTGGAGGATGATACCGAATTTCCCGGGAAATGTATCCCAGGCTCAGGAGTTTACGGAGTTCGTCCTGGGTTAATTCGGATTGTTCCAAAAAGGCGGTTTCCCGGATCGGTTGATCCCTGGGCACATTGAGTAAACCCTGGAATTCGCCGTTACTCTCCACTTTTTCATCAGAGATCAAGCGCCGGTAGGTCAGGGATTTGCGTACCTGGATTTCCGAGGGTAACGCGGTATGCAAAACCTTCCCGAATGGTGTAAGATAGTAAGTACTGATCCACTTCAGGAGTTTGACCAGCTCCTCGGTAAAGAGCGGCTCATCGTCGATTATCTTGATTATCCTCTTTAGCTTTTTGCGGATATCCTCATCGATATCCGGATCGATTTCGACGATATATCCCTGGGATTTTCGTCGGCCCAGCGGTGCAATGACCCTGGAACCGATCTCAATCTGCCGGGAATATTTGTCGGGTACCAGATAACTAAACGTCTGGTGCGTACCAATGGGAAAGGCAATATTTACGATTGTGCCGTTACTCATATAAAATCAAATTAGCCGATGGACGGGTTGAAAACAAGCCGGAAACGACAGTAAAAATAGCACGCAGATGACGCAGAAACGACCGATTTACCACAGACTAAAAAGAAAACTAAAAAGTTAGCCGTTAAGAAACGCGAACTACCACGAATTTATAACACCGGGTAATTTTTCATTTTGTTATAATATTTTACCTTTGCGTTAATTCGCGTCTCTTTGCGGCTTCTCATTTTTTGCATTTTTTTGGTATCAGTGGTTATTTGCTCAATCTGCGTCATCTGCGTGCCATTTGTTCTTCCTCGAAAAGATCCGGACTTTTTCAAAGCGGTTTTCGGTGCCGTTAAGCAGGCGTTTGATATTTTCCCGGTGGGTGAAGAAAATCAGGATCACAATGGGGATTGAAAAATAAAAGAGCGTGGGGCTGATCATACGCCAGCCTGCGGCATCCATGATCCAGAGGACGATCGGCAGGGCGAGAGCGGCCGAGAGTGATCCCCCAGAAACTATGCCGGTGAGGACGAGCATAATACCGAAGAGTACAAGACAGATAAGAATGGCCACAGGATAAAGCGCCAGGAGCATGCCCGCGGCAGTGCCGACACCTTTGCCACCGTTAAAATTGGCGAAGATCGTCCAGATGTGCCCAAGGACAGCAGCGCATCCTGCAATTAACTGCACTGCTTCATACGAGAAAAAATCCGGCGCCGGGAGCTGGGAAACAAACAGGGTTGCAACAACCCCTTTTCCCACGTCCACCAGCATTACGAACAACCCGGCCTTCCAACCGAATGTCCGCCAGGCATTGGTTCCGCCGGCGTTACCGGATCCGTAATTCCGGATATCCTTATTAAATACGACTTTCCCGACAATGATGCTGGTTGGAATGGAGCCGACCAGGTAACTTAGTACAATTATTAATGCAATTTGGAGCATATAATTACTTCCCGTTTATCTCTTCTTAAAAGTTCGGATTGTGATCCGGAAAGTCATCCTGAGCTCGTCGAATGGCGGCTTTCCCAGTTGAGAGAATGGGTACCGGTGATGCTTGCTTACGAAATTGTCAATCAACCGGCTCGATATAGGCGACCGCAACGACGCCAAATCCCGCGTGAGCCGCCAGGACCGGCGAAGCATCCTGAATGAATATATCGTGATTCAGCGTGAAATAGTCCTCGAGTTGGTCCGCAAAATCGCTGGCATCCTGAAAGGCGTCCACATGGGCGAGCGCAAAATCGGTGGGAGTTGCAGAATCCAACCTCTTCTGGAGAATTTTGAAGATCTTCTTTTTCCCGCCTTCCACGCCCCATACGGTGCCAAACTGAACGGCTTTGCCTTCCTCATCTATTTTAATAAGAGGTTTTAAATTCAGCAGATTGGCGACGAAGCCCTTCATTTTACTGACCCGTCCGCCGCGGATAAGTGACTCCAGCGATGGAACGGTGACAAGGAGTTTCGTGCGTGGTATTAAGGATTTTGCCAGAGATGTCGCTTCCTCGAAGGTTGCACCGTCTTCAATGGCTTCCGCCACTTCACGAACGATAAGCGCTGCGCCCACCGTAAGGTTTTTGGTGTCAATGATTTCAATATCGGCTTCAGTATCAATGTGCCGCGCGGCAGTCATTGCAGACTGGTAAGTGCCGCTCAGTCCGCCGGAAAGGTTCAGTGCCAGTATGGAGTCATAGTGCGAACCAAGAAACTCGAATTTGTTGGTGAAATCCGCCGGAGTCGGCTGGGAAGTGGACGGGTGAGTAGCCGGATTGTTACGCATCATCTCATAGAAGTCATCAGGAGTGAGGGAGAGTTTATCTACATAGGTTTTTTCGCCAAAGATGATCCGGAGCGGCACCATCTGGATATTGTATTTCTCCACGAGGTTCTGTGGCAGGTCGCAGGCCGTGTCCACCACCAGCGCAATATCGCCGTGCTTCGTATGAGCCGACCGGAACTGATCCCGCATGTCGTCGGCTTTTTCACCGGTAAGTTCGCCGTATTCACCTGCTATCTGAAAGGCTTTTCTGGGATCATTCGTATGGATATGGATTTTCGTTTTTCTTGTTGAACCTGCCACGATCAGGGAGTCACCCATGTCGCTTAATCTCTCACGGATTGCCTTTTGATCGATATCTTCACCTTCGATAATGCACTCTGTGCAGAACTGAAAAGCAATTTCTCTCATATCCTCGGTAATATTGGGCTCTTCTTCCTGAATTTCGACCTGGAGCTGTTTCAGTTCCTGGATCTTTCCCTGTTGTACAAAATTGACCATGCCCTCTAGCAAATCCACAAAGCCCCGGGCGCCGGCATCGACAACGCCAGCCTCTTTTAACACCTGTAATTGCTCAGGCGTATGGGAGAGCGACTCTTTGGCGGCGTCAATAGATTCTCTGAGTACTACGACAAAATCATCGGTCTGCTGCCCTTTTTCATGGACATACCTGGCCCACTCCCGGATGACGGTGAGAATAGTTCCTTCCCGGGGATTGGAGATGGCATTATAGGCATAATCGACGGCATTATTGACGGCGACCCCGAAGGAATTGGTGCTGACGGTAATTTTATTGGACATTTCTTCGGCAAGCCCGTGGAGAAATTGAGCGAGGATTGCGCCACTGTTGCCGCGCGCTCCCATTAGTGCAGCATCAGCCGCTACCCGGCTGATCTTGTCCACGGAATGATCCATACAGGTGACCAGCCCGTTCATCATATTTTGCAGGGTGCTGGCCATATTGGTACCAGTGTCGCTGTCCGCCACCGGAAACACATTGATTTTATTAAGGTAATCCCTGTTGGTAATCACACTGTTGGACCCGGCAATAATGGCACGCTTCAGACGTATGCCATTCAAATAACGAATCTGCATAAGGAATCCATTTCCCCTGTTTAACAAAGCATAACAGATTAAATACGGGGGTATATAATGTCAAGCAAAATTGGGATTCACGTCGGAGAAGAATACGACTTTATTGGCGGGAAAATGCATCAGAAAATACTTTCACCTTGTATGTCATTTTAAAAATATTCATGTTTATATAAGCCTGTGTTAAAACGTCTGAATTATTCCGCCATATGAATCGCGAAACTCTACTTCCTGTTCTTTACTGGATTGATGACAAGCGCTGGCTGATCATCGCCGCGCTGGCAATGGTGATCCTGCACTTTGTTCCGCCACCCGGTGGATTATCTGTGCTGGGATGGCGCACCATAAGCATAACTATTGTGGTCATCATTCTGATCGTGACTGAACCTATGCCGCTGCCGGGTATCGCGTTGTTTATTGCCGTGATGCAGGTTGTATACAGCATCGAATCACCGAATAATGTGGCGTCTACTTTTATGAGCGATGCGGTGGTGTTTATCATAGGCTCGCTGATGTTGGCTGTGGTGATGGTTGAGCAGAATATCGATCGCCGGCTGGCGTACCTTATTGTAAAAATCACCGGGGTAAAGGTGCAGCGTATTACTTTTGGATTTGTGGCGGTCTCTGCTGTGGCAGCCTCCTTTATAGGTGAACACACGGTCGCAGCGATTATGCTGCCGGTGGCGATATCGCTCATTCGGTATGTGGAAGAGGAGCAAAGCAGCGAAACAAGCAGGGGATTAGCGCCACTGCTGTTAATCGCGATTGCCTACGGATGTGCCATCGGTGGATTGGGCACGCCTTCCGGTGGCGCCCGGAATGCAATTATGATCGATCTCTGGAGTCGGCTGTACGATTACCAGATGACCTACGGTAAATGGATACTGTATGCCTATCCTATTGGGTTGCTTCATATCCCGATTTTGATCTGGATACTGCGCCGTACCTTTTATCCGGAAAAGGCGTCATTGGCGCGCGCAGTTGCGCGTCTCCGTAGAAAAATGAGCGATCAGGGCGGTTTGACCCGAAAGGAATACCTGGCAATTGTTGTGTTTGGCGTTGCATTTATCCTGTGGATCTTCTTCAGCGACAAAATCGGACTGGGACCGCCTGCATTGATTGCCGTTATTCTGGCTCTCGCATTTGATCTGGTGAAATGGGAGGATATCAATACTGGCGTTAACTGGGGCGTGGTTCTGATTTATGCATCTACTATATCACTGGGGGTTGCCTTTAAGCATACCGGCGCCGGGGAATGGCTGGCAACTCAGGTGGAAACGCTGCTCGGGATGATCGGGTTGAATTATCCGTTTATCATCCTGGGGATAATTGCTGTGATTACCATGCTGGTGGCTAATACCATGGGACACGGCCCGGCGGTGGCGTTATTTGGACCGATTGCACTGATTATCGCAGACAAAATGGGCGTGGACTTTATTTTAACAGGATTTGTGACCGCGGCGGCGTCTTCCTACTCCTATCTCACAGTGATTGGTTCGCCGGCCGCTACCATAATGTTCTCGAGCGGCGAACTCGATACCAAACATTTCCTGAAAGCCGGGGCGCAAATGACTCTTGTGAGTTTGGTCTTAATATATATTATGCGATATACCTACTGGGCATTTTTACAATAGGGAGAACAAATGAGATTTCTGATATGCATTGGTGATGGCCCGCAGGCAAAGCGGACGCTTGTCGCGGGTATTAAAATCGCCCAGAGTTTTAACGCAGATATCTCCGTATTATATGTAGATACCCATCAGCGGATGGCGTTTAGCAATAGCATTACATTTGGGCGGAACAAGTTGTCAGAATGGGAATTGGAACATCCGGGCGTGCACAGACTTCGGTACGCCAGAGAGATCCTGGCACGGATGGGAATAATCCGTGAAAAATCTGATGACACCGGGGAACTGGATGAGCGACATCCTCTGAAACCTGATGTGAAAGGCGCGTTCGAAAACCACTTCCACGGGGATGAAATAGAACATATCCGGCTTCGTCTGCGGGAAGGGCGGCTCGTTGATCAGATTCGAAAAGAAGTCCAGGCCAATCCGTACGATGTCACAATAATCGGCGGAGTTGACCAACGGGGAAATACCCGGCGGCTCATTCAGTTTGTCGACACCTCGTTCGTGGTGATTAACCAGTTCACCAAACCCAATTATAATTTACTGTACTGCACGGACATCTCTGATACGGCGAACCGGGCGCTCATGTTCGGCGCGAAGGTTGCCAAAGCGATGAATGTCCGAATGGATATTCTGCGGGTCGCGGAAAAGGAGACTGTTGAGGAGGCCAGAGAAGCGGTTCAAAGGGCGGAAACGCTTCTCCGAAGAGGCGGGATTCCGCATGAAGTGATCATCGAAGAAGGGGAGGTACTCGAAAAAATTCTGTCCGTCGCCGATGAAAAATACGGGATAGTCATGGGAGCAAGTCAGCGCTCAGAGATAAAAAAGTTTCTGCTCGGCAGTACGCCAATCAAAGTCGTCCAGCGGGCAAAAACGCATGTGATTGTGGTGAAGTAGAAACAGTGTTTTAGTGTTATGGTGTTAAAGTGTTATAGTTGAAGCCTTTCGTACCGGAATAGCAGAGTCCTAACCCGGAACAGTTATCAAAAACAATTCTTAGTGTTCAGGTGTTCAAGTTCTTTGCGACTTTGCGCCTTCGCGAGAAATCTGTTCTTTTTTCAGTGCTTCCCGGTGTTGTATCAGCGTTTATCCGTTTTTTTCCGTGGTTATCTGTGTGCTATTGTTTTGTCTTTGCAATTCATCTTCAGATGTCTGCTCAAAATAATGCCGGATGGTATTCGCATAATATTCCAGATACGCCTTCTTTTCCGGAACGATCAGAATTTGGTCTTTGTGGACTCTGATAATATTTCGCCGGGTCAGAATTTCAACAGCTAGCTGGAGCGTTTTTTCCGCCACGTCACCGCGGATGAGTCCTTCCTCGAATTCCACCAGGTCCCGCTTCCGGAACCATTTCTCCGCCTCGAGCCGCCGCTGGCTTTTAATCTGGCTTTCATACTCCTCTCCCATTAAGAGCTGTGCACCTTTCGACTCCAGTATGTCTAGGTTTTGGCTCAACATTTCAACGCACTGCTGTCTGGAGATCGAATGACCATTAACCTGTGAAAGGGTTAATGAAAGCGCCGTCACCGGCGTCACGGGCACGACTTCGCTGATTTCCTGCAATAATTGATGTCCGACCTGTTTTAACGATCGACGTTGCTCGGTATACATTTCTTTGTTCTGGTATTCCGAGACATTCAGGATATCGGTTAGCCTGACAGGAGAGCCGAATTTGATGCTGGCATAGCCGTGTTCCTTGAGGCGTCCGGTAATTGCGCGTAAGGAGTTTACCAATACCAGATACGGGGATTTGATCAGAATGCGAATGAGCGACATCAGGTGGTCGCTCATGGTCATCGTCTGTTTCCCCTCTTTCCATTCGCTGATCAGCGTTTTGTCTTCGAGAATCCAGTCGTAGTTGATGCCCACCGGGACGAACACTACGTTTTCCGCATCGGACTCATTGGCGGTTTCGTCGAGAATGTATTCCAGCAGCCCGGTTTTGGGGGGACGAAATTTGCCATCTCTGGACAAGCCGCCTTCCAGGAAAATGCCCTGGGTTACCTTATTTCGGCTGATGAGCTGCACGTATTTTCGCAGGATAGTATGGTACAAGGGATCTCTGAAATTCCGACGGAGAAAATAAGCCCCGAATGATTTAAAGATATATTCCAGCGGGAACACCCGCGCCCATTCGCCGACTGCATAACTGACCGAAATATTTTCCATCAGCATGAATGCCACCACAATATAATCGATATTACTCCGGTGATTCATGACGTAGATAACAAGCGAATCCTCCGATAACTCCTTTATCTCGTCTTTGGCTTCCTCATCGATGACTACCTCATATAGAAACCTGAGCAGGAAGTTGGCGATGCCGTACCCGAATTTGTAATAGGAGAGCAAATTGAAGGTGGGTACAATTTCGTCAATGTACTTTTCCGCAATTTCCCGTGCTTCCTCATACGGGATTTCTTTCTTCCGGGACTCCTCCAGGATTTCACTGCTCACGTCCCGGTCGTGGAGCAACTGGTCCTTGATTATGAGTTTATTGGTGAGTTTATACTGGTCAAACCGAACCTCGTTTTTCCGGAGAAAACTGGTTACCGATCGCATAAACCGGCGTTTGAAAAATGAGACAACTCCCCACCGCAGTAATTCGTATGTCACAATGATCAGCAGAAAAAAAGCGATCCACTGAATCAGTGAAAATGTGATGGATATGGCTGTGCCCATTTTCTCCCGCCTTGGATTGGATACTGAATGAATCTCCGGTAAGTAAAATTGTAGAGAAAAACCGGATGAAACGCAAAAAGAAAAGAGTCAAGAAGAACGAACCAATAAAATACTTCACCGTAAAGCCGCTAAGACACAAAGAAAAAAAGTCCACGGATTGCACAGATTGATTCAGATTATAACGACAAAAAAAGTCAACGAATTGACACAAATAATCACGAATGATAAAAATTCCCGCAAAGCCGCGAAGAACAACTAACCACTATCTACAAACAACTAACAAATATTCACTATAGTGGAGACTACCATCATATGAGACACGCTCGACACAGGACTGTGGACACCAGACGCCCGACCGGCGGTAACAATAAGACTATAACACCGTAACACGATACCACTTTCGTCAAAACGATACTTTGATTTCCGCAAAGATCTGATCCTGCTTTGCCGTGCGACCGAATGGTGAATTCGCGGGCCCCTGGAACAGCAATCCGCCGAAGGTCAGGCCCACACCGTCTGCCATATTCCAGTTGATGAAGGTGAGCGCAAAGGAATCGCCATCCTTAAAATTATAGACGCCGATAATGTGGTATGATACAAATTTAATCAGCTCCCATTGGGTACGGATGGCAGTTGAAAACGTTTGTTGAGGTGGAGCGCCCTGAGGATTGAGTGATTCGATGTCCTCGTCATACCGGAAGGAGAAATCGTGAACCAATTGCCCGGTGAGCGAGAGCTTATCAGTAGGAATATAATCCACGCCAACTACCGTCTCGAGGTACGGGTTGTCCACGAACGGGTCTGTGCCATCGGCATCTTCCGTCCGGAAATACGCTGACTCGCCCTTAAACGCCCAGGCGCCCCGAGTTGTGATGAAGTCGAATCCGTAAACATCGATGGAGAGATATTCGCCGTAAAACACCGGCTGCCCAGCAATGAATTGATGCAGAATAGTAGGGGAGTGATCATAGCCTTGAAAATAACTCAGCGAATAGTCCAGCGTACCGATATATGAGGAGAGTTTCAGTCCGAATTGCGCGTTGCTTAACCGGTTTTCCGGCGTCATCAGGGAATCGGTCGGCGCCGGCATTTTATCCGGCTCGAAAAACGGGATCCCGACGGCCTGCATTTGAAACGGCCCCAAGTAGAAGTTGCCTCTGGCGGCCATCACCGGGATGCGGTAATCCTCGATCTCCGAGGAAATATTCTCGTAATCCCAGGGATTGATATTGTCGGTGGGATTTACCCAGTCCGCTGTGCCCCAGAAGATGAACTGCTGTCCCAGGCGAAAGTCGGCGTGGTCGGTGAAGATGTCCACGTATGCCTCCACTGGATACACTGATAGCCCGCTGCCGCGGCCCGCTAACGGGGAATGCGCCGATTTGGCGGCATCGTAGTTGAAATCCATGGCGGCAAAATAGGCGGCGTTCATTCCCAGGCGACCGTCCACCTGGAGCTGGAGCCGCGCCCCGGCGCGATCAAACCGGGCGGAGTCGTTGGGATTCACATAGCCAAACGATTTTACGTACCCGCTCAGGTTTTGGGCGGAAATTTTTGTGCCTGTTACACAAACAACAATAGCAATTATCAGATGGAAGATTTTGCGATATCTCATTGTTTTTTCCTGTTAAATCAAAATGGCGTCTACCCTTCGCTCAATCTGGAGTCTTTGATGAGAGGAGACGCTCCAAAGAGACTGTGTCAAGGACGTTTCCCTTTCTGTTACGATATTGTGCCACACAGCAGTAAAAGAGGTCAAGTCATTGATATTGTTATATGTAAAGACACGCTATGGCGTGTCACTACCGACGACGACCCAATCAAATTTTCCCTTGAATTTCTGTTTTCAGACAACCTCCCAAAAGACACTTTCCAAGATATCGGAGCAGCCCTGAGTCTGTCGTAGTGTGACAGTACTGCTAACTTGAATTAATCATAATATCAAACTCCTCACCGCATCCGTTGCAGATAGCGCTGCGAAAAGAAATCTTCCGGTATGCCGGTATTCGTCTGAATGTCATCAAATTCCATGATACTGGTGTGGTCGATTTGCACGTCGTGCATCACCATGTTCGACTCGAAATCCGCCCCATTGACTACGATATACTCTTTGACATCAAGAACTTTTTTCTTTTGCATTGACTCATCGAAATACACTGTCTTAACATTGTTCAGTTTGTCCTGCAGGATATACCGGATAATTTTGCCGTACCCGGTATCCTCGCGGATCTGATCGGTTTTGGGATGACACTCAATGACAAAGGCTGGTTTTTCTCCGATGGTAGTATCGGCCAAGCGGGAGTATGTCCAGTCCTCCAGCTCCGGCTCACCAATATCGTAGTAGGTGAAATCCGAGGACATAAAATTCCCGCCGGAACCGCTGGCGGCTATTCGCTTCACTCGTCGTAGCGCCGGAAGGTAGAGGTAGCGTTCATCTTCCCCGTCATCATGTTCAATCATCAGGAAGCCCGTGCCCTCCACGTCGGCCGGTTTGACGAAGCGCATGAGCATACTGCTCTCGTCATCTTTGGTACTTTTGGAGTAAAAATCGATTGTGCGCACCCGGATTTCCCCGCGACTGGTTTTTAGCGTAAGCGTCACGGTGGCCTGCATGTCATCCCAGGTGGATTGATTGAGCATCTCATGCATGATGTCGTGGCCGGTCGGTTCCTGTGAAAACCCCGGCACAGTCAACAGAAAGAGCAACATTGCCAGACTTGCATATTTCATATACTTCATCATTATTCCCTCAGGATTTCTTTGGCATCAAGGATTTCGGTTTGACGATCATGAAAAATGCCGGGAGGATCGTCAGGGCGCCAAATGCGCTGGTGAGCATGGTCAGCGTAATCAGGATGCCCATGTGCGCGATGGCGACAAATTGCGAGAGCGCAATGATGGAAAATCCCAGCGCAACGGTGATGGAATTGATAATGATGGCCACGCCGGATTCGCGCATGGTCGCCGGCACCGCCTCGTAATAGTTGAGCCCTTCACCGAGTTTGAGCCGGTAGCGATGAATGAAGTGGATGGCGTAATCGATGCCGATCCCGATAGCGATGCTGGAAGTGACCATCGTCTCCAGGTTCAGCGGAATTTCGAACCAGCCCATAATCGCAAAATTCAGGAATAGGGCAAAGAAAAGCGGAATCGTGGAGAAAACGCCGATCATCGGCGACTTGAACATGAAGCTCGTCAGCAGCCAGACCAGCATCAGCGACACGATAATGCTGTAGACTTGGCCTTTGACAATCAGTTTATCCACCACAATGACAATTTTGGCCATCCCGGTGATTTCAGCGGTAGTGTCAGGAAACAGTTTATCGAGTTTTGTGGACAGTTTGGTATCGATTCTCCGGAGGATTGATTGCTTATCGGTATTGATATACACGGATACCTTAGCGTTTTGATAATTGTAATCCACTAGGTTTGCAAAATCCTCCGGCTCTCCGGACATCTCGTAGAGCTGGAGATACTGGGCGACCAATTGGCGTCCGGCTACCGTATCCTGCACCTCCGATTCCACCCATTTTCCGTTCTGTTGCACCCACTCTGTTCCGGTGACTATTTCCTGTTGATCCGGGATGCGATTATAGGCCTCCTGGTCGTTGTGAAGGACCTTGTTGATCCGGGCGATAAAGTCCGCCAGCGATTGGGAATCACCCACATGATCCAGGGTTTTGGCATAGCGCTGGAATTCCAGCATCCCCTTCAGAATATGTGGCGATTTTATCGCACCTTCCTCCTCGCCTTCTATCATAATTTGAAATGCGGTGGTGCCGGCAAAGTGCTCATTGACGAAATCGTTTGCCTGTCGCAGGGGATGGTCTTCGGGAAAATTTTCGATGGAAGAAAATTCGTGGTGGAGCTTGGTCATTCCCCAGAGGGAAACGAGTGCCACAATGATAATAAACGGGACAAATCCTTTTTCAAATTTGATAAGTGCCTTTCCCCACCAGGAGGCAAATTTCTGAGAAGCGAAGGATTGTTCGCGTTTCCGAATCCATTTGGGTACCGGGACAATTGCAAGCCATGCCGGAAGCCATGTGAGCGAAATGAGGAGCGCGAATAACACACCAATTGAGGTAAAAATTCCCAGTATACCGATACTTTCTGTACCAGAAGTGTTCAGCGCGAGAAACCCGGCGGCGGTGGTGAGGGAAGTCATAATTACCGGCGATTGCATTTCCCGGAATGTTGATTTGGCCAGTTGTTTTTTCTCGGAGACTGTCAAAGCATTCTGGGTATAATGGGACAATAAATGAATACTGTCGGCTACTGCAATCGCCATCAAAAGGATGGGAAGAATCTCTGTGGAATGGCTCATGGGAATGCCGAAGAGCGTCATCAGTCCCATTGTCCAAAGTACGCTCATGATCACTACCGTGAGCGGCAGAATTATCCCGCGAATACTGCGGAAAGCGATAAGCAGCAAGACGAAAATCACTGCCAGGCCACCGCCGAAAAAGACTGCCATGTCCCGCTGCATACCCAGGCTGACGTAGTGGTTCACTACTGGCTTCCCGGCAAGCAGGTAGTCCAGGTCGGACTGTTGATCCATGCGCTCGAGTGACATGATAAATGCCGAAACAAAGTCATCCGGGTCAACGGTATTTTTCAGGAAGATCATGATACCGGCCGCCTGTTCATCCTTGGAAATAATGTTGCCCAGTGCTAGATCACTGTGAAAGAGGTCCTGCCTATATTGACGGATTTCCTCCGGTGTTTCAGGAAGGTCTTTCAGGATGTCCCGTACAACCATTCCATCTTCCGTTCCTTCGATAAGACTGATATTGGTCGGCGAAATCACGTTATAAACTTCAGGATACGCATCTATGGAATCAGTGAGCGCTGCGATGGTCCCAATATTTTGGGGAGTGAACAGGCTGTCCCCGGTGATACCGACAAATACGAACTCTTTGGAGGGAAAAATATCGCCCATTTTATCGTACAGACGCTTGGCCGGAATATCCTGTGGCAGTGCGTTGGTTACATCCGGATCCATGTGCATGTTTTTCAGTTGATAGGTAAAAAACACGGTCAGAATCACGTTGATGAGAATAAACCACCACGGATGATTAGTAATGAGCTCGGCGATGCGTTTCATGTGGCTTCTCCCTGGATTTTCACCTGAAGAAAATCGATAAAAATTTCCGCTTCCCGTTCGATGTCGGCGCGATCAGCGTCCCGGATAATTTTCAGACTGAGCCCGGAGAGCATCGTCCAGATGAGCTCGGTCAGATCGTCGCTGTTCAGGTATGAGTCATTCGTCTCAAGTACTGTCGCAAGGTGCGAGTCAATAGGGTGTCGGACGGCATCGACCTTTTCCATGCTTTCCCGGTGACGGCCGGAACCGAACGGCGAATTTTTTCCCAATGGAAAAATCAGGCGGAGGAAGTCGGTGTTTTCATATCCGTATTCGATATACTGGGTAAAATAAAGAGCAACGATGTTTACCGGTTCATTTGTAGAAAGAATTCCATCGGCAATATTCTCATAATACTCGATGGTTTCTTCCTCGTAAATCGTCCAGTAGATCGTCTCCTTGTCCGGGAAGTAATAGTACAACGTCGCCTTGCCGAGGCGCGCCGCATCGGCAATTTCGGTCAGCCGTGTTTCCTGGAATCCCTTGCGTGCAAACAGGTGGAGCGCCGCATCAAGTATGGACTGCCGCCGTTGATCCCGTTCCTCCTCCCGGCGATCTTTAAGGCTATTCTTCGACTGACTGGTTTGTTTTCGACTCATTGGTCGATAGTTTAGGAATAAAACTGGAAAATGCAAATACATTGCACACAGATTAACTTGGAAAAAACGGATTAACACTGATTAAAAACTCATTGAAAGCACAGTGGTGTGATTTAAAGAATTTGCTTTAAAATGGGGCTGAAGCCCCTACGTTTTAAATTGATTCCTCACTTACCCCGGCCGGGGCTATTCAAACTCTCATGAATTTTTCGGTATTACCATGATATCTAAATGGTAATGTGCTTTTTAGGCTGCACTCATTCAATGTTTTACTTAAACACCTTAACACGCCGTTACATGAACACTTGAACACCCGAATACTTTAACACTATGTTTCACAAAATATTGCTTTCCGATCCCAACCTGAGTATAGTATCGCAATAAAAATGAAACGACGGTTTATAGATATCAAACAATCGCTGCGGAACTCGCTGTGGGAAGGGGCATTGAGTGGTCCCTTCAACACCATTTCCACAGGGGTGTTACTCACGGGATTTGCCCTGTTCCTCGGCGCCTCGCCCTTGGAAATCAGCATAATCATTGCCCTCCCGTTCCTGACGCAAATTGTGCAGTTTATGAGTCCGCTCATTACCGATCGGATTGGCAGCCGAAAGAAAATTACAGCGTATAGCACACTGTTTTCCCGGTTGATCTGGGTCGTCATTGCACTGCTACCCGCCCTGTTACTTTTCGATTACGATCCGGTACCGCTGTTCATCGTACTGTCCATTATTTCACTGATATTCTTCAACCTCGGATTAAACAGCTGGCTTTCCTGGATGTCGGACCTTGTGCCACGCCGGTTTCGGGGCCGGTTTTTCGGGAAACGCAATATGTACGTCGGGCTTGTCAGCATGGGCATGTTGGTTCTCACCGGTCTGGCTCTGGATTTCTTCAGAAACGTTCATTTGGAAGGTTTTGGCTACTCGCTGATTATCCTTGTCGGGGTTGTTTTGGCGTATTTGTCATTTCGGTTTATGCTTTTGATCGATGAGGTCCCGGTACCTGAGTCGGAAAAAGTGTCGCCCCGAATGCTCTGGCGGCAAATTCGGGACAATCGCAAATTCCGGTCGATTTTAAGTTTTTTGGCGGTCTGGACTATCGTCACCGGCGTCGCCGCGCCGTTCTATTATGTCCATTTGTATGAAAACCTTCACTGGAATTATACCCATGCTACGTTATATGCGGCAATTACCGCCGGACTTCCATTCCTGCTGCAGCCGATCTGGGGAAAGTTGCTGGATAAAGTCGGCCACAAACCACTGTTGCAAATTTGTATATCCGGGGTCTCAATTATCCCATTGATTTGGTTGCTGATGGCGCCGGAATGGTCGTGGATTCTCTGGATTGAAGCGTTTATCTCGGGCACATTCTGGGCGGGGCTGAACATAACATTGTTCAACATCATCCTGTACGGCTTACCTGGTGAGAAAAAAGCTTCGGCGCTTGCCGTGGTTTCCAGTATCACCGGTCTCCTCAATTTTGCTGCTATGCTGCTCGGCGGATTTATAGTGACCTGGTTTGCTTTTATTGAATTCCGCATCGGCGCCTGGGCGTTTTCGCCATTTCATATCACGTTTTTCCTGAGTTTTCTCGGTCGCCTGCTCATGTCACGATTTGCGCGAACCATTGAAGAACCGGAAGCCAAAGATATCGGCGTCGTGGCACAAATTATTCAGACCGGTGTGGCAAAACGAGTGAGTCTCGGTCGGCAGTTCTGGATATTCCGCGGAAAATCACAAACTGAAATTAGCATTGAAGAAAACGCGGAGGACACAAAAAGCAGCTGTTAATCCGTTGATTTCACTGATGAAAACAGATGAAAAACCCACAAGAAGCCGCTAAGGTACGCGAATAAACACGAAGAAAATTTTTAAAATCACCAAAAAAGGCAGTTTGAAAATGGTACTCCATGACCGATCGCTGGCTCGATAAAAGTTCTCCTGTGGAGGATTTTTGTACACAGGTGGCTTCAGCCGTCTTTTCAATAACCAACGTGCCCATTTATGGGTACGCTGTATTAATACCTCAACTAAAGTCGCGACTACTAATATCTTCTACCCAATACCTTATTCCATTTTCCGCGAACGCCTGAAGACGTTCGCTCTCTCGAAGAAAGACGACTCCGTCGTCTGTCATTCTCCACATTCTTTGTTTTTTTGCATACTGCCTATTGGCGATTGCCTTTCTTTTGTTGTTTTTCACTATTCACTTCTGCCGATTCACCATTTACGTTGTGTCTCACGTCTGACGTCTCACATTTCACAGCAGTTTACCTATTGACTTTTGCAGGTCCCACACAGTAAAATTACTACAGTCGTATACGTATCTGACATTTTTTGGAGGTTTGTATGAAAACGTTAACACCACCTCATGCAGACGTCGAGTACTATTATCTGTTAGAACTCACCCGTCGAAATATCAAGCCCATGAGTCGCCGGGAACGACCGGTAACCGAGGGTCAAATTGCGTTTTTGAGGTCCCATGGTTTAACAGTCGCTCAGGTACCACGGATAACCCTGCAAGGTCATATCCTGACAGAAACCGTGTTTGGAAAACGGCGGTATGTCCACAAGTATGAGAAGGCGTTTACCGGTGCTTCCCTTGCCCTTTCACCGGAAGCGCAACAACTGGAAGGATTTCTGTTCGGATATCCGTCCTGTTGTGTGGAGCAATATATTGATAAACCGTATGCACCGAATCTTCTCTCTCCAGGTGACCAGGAAATCCTGTTCCACTGGGCATGCCCGGATTGCCGGGTAACTCCGGAGTTGTTGCCCTACTACCGTTCGATCCATGAGGAGGTGTGGGACTGGTACGCCGCAACATTTCCGATGCCGCAGAGAGCGGAGCGTTTCTTCCCATTCAAAACTGCAGCGGCTGCAGTGCTGCTGGCGGGACTCCTTGGCGTTTCCTCTGTGTCAGCGGAGAATAACCACCAACTGCCTGTGCCGGGTGATACGGACGGCGACGGGCTGTTAATTGCTGAGGAAGTGGCACTTGGTTCCTATTACGGTGACCAGGACGCCGTCTACTGGAGTACATTTTTTGCGTCATATATCGATTCTATCCCCCGGAGGTTTCCTGATGAGACTCCGTTCCCCACAGACAGCACGTACCGGATCGATTATCTTACGTGCGGTGAATATGGCTGCCCTGTTTGCGGAGAGGGGATCAACATGGGATATATGGAACTCATCAACCCGAGACGGGACCTCACCTACCGAATGTCCTATATGGCTCACCACTTCCTGGCGAACGGCAGCTTTTCTTCATTTATAGATGACCAGTCGGATACAACCCGCATCGACATCAGCGAACTGAAGCGGATACTGTTTCCATACGATTCGGACCACATGTTACCAGTCGCCGGAGATACTGACAGCGATGGGATACCGGATTCGCTGGAATCGTTTTTTCACTTTTCTTCAGGTGCCTGGGACTCCGATGGTATAGGCATTCCGGATGGCGCAAAACTGGCTGAGCGACTGACTGCGCTGTTTCCGAAATTACGAGAGCACAACGATTCCCTGTATACACAGGTTACGGTGCATCCTGTGCGCGGTGTTGAAGAATGTTCCGTGTGCGGAGCCACAGTGAATATGGGATATGTTGAGCTTTCCAATCCCGAGAACGGTTTTCACCTGGAAGTTCCGCTGGTAAATTTGCATGCCCTGGCGCACGGCAGTTTTAAGGCGGACAGCGACGTCCACCCCGAAAGTATGGTACAGCCCGACTCACTTTTTCGCACGATGAACACACATCACATCTTTATTGAAAACGACCGGGACAGCGACGGGTTGACGGATGAATCAGAAGAGGAATTCGGGTTCGATCCCGCCATGCAGGATACCGACCAGGATGGGATTTCCGATGCCCAGGCGCTTGCCAATCGCATGGTGGAACGTATTGAGGAGTTGCCAACGGAGGAGCAGACAGACCAACCGTATGTGCTTCACTATCATGCGGATGGAGTCTATAATTGCCTGGTATGCGGGGAAATGATCGACATGGGGCATATGGAAATCTACAACCCGCTTATTAACACTTCCGAACCCTTACGGATCTCTTATCATTTATATCACTACATGCAGCACGGCAGCTTTGCCATGATGCGCCGGACCTACGAAGGCTGGGACGAGGAGCAGGTCGATCCCGCGATACTGGCAGAATATATCAAATTGCTGTCTTCCCCGGATGATGAACCCGGCGCTCTCCCGGATGAGGTTATGCTCTATCAAAACTATCCGAATCCCTTTAACGCTTCAACGCTAATCCAGTTTACGTTGCCGGAAGCCATGCCGGTCAGTCTGGCGATTTACGACAGCCGGGGCCAAATGGTGAGGCAATTGTCTGGGGATTCCGGAAAGGCCGGATTAAATACGATCCGCTGGGATGGAAAAAACGATAAGGAAGAAGAGGTGAGTTCTGGAATTTATCTTTACCGGCTTGACTCGGGAGACAGTTATTACATGAAAAAACTGACACTTATACGTTAGTACCGCCGAAATTCAGTGAACCGCGAATTGTGGTTGGCGACTAACATTGGTGTTGTGAAGTGGGAGTCCCGTTAGGGACGGCATATTTGTAGTAGGGAAGGATCGGCTTCCGGTGAAGAGCCTCGTAGAGGCGGCATATAAGTCGTTCCTGAGGAACGCACAATTTTTTTTGACAGTAATGTAAATATGCCGAATTAGAGCCAAGGTTTCAGATATTGACTGCCGGATGCTCCACAGGTACATTTACAGCAATTTTTTCGTCGCTTTTTCCAAAAAGATTTTAACCCTAACCTCGTTTTAAGAAAGGTGTATTCTCCATGAAATCTCTCAGATTGCTTGGATTGTTCATCGTATTGTTTGGAATTATTCCGCCCTCTCTCAGTGCCGATTTCCTTGAAAGTACACCTGTCGGTCCGGGGATTATCTATCATCACGAGTACCTGGAAGCCGGGCCCTGGCATTATTACGTAATGGAACTTGATTTGACCGATCAGTATAACCGCATTGAAACGGTGAAGGCGAATGATCGGCTGGCTGGCAACGAGCGCACGTCATCGATGGCAGAGCGTCGGGACTTTGATGCGCATCGGATTTCCGGCGCAATAAACGGCGATTTCTATGCTTCCGGAGGGATACCGATAGGGGCACAGGTGATAAATGGGAATCTTCTGAAACGTCCGTATCCGAGGTCGGTATTCGGCGTGTCCCCTGAAAAAAACCCCATTATCGATATCGTTTCCTTCAATGGCACCCTCTTGAGTTCAAGCAAAAATTCTTCCGGGATTCACGGGGTTAACGAGGTACGAGAGACAAGTGAGATGATCCTGTTTAACCGGTATTACGGAAGCACCACGGGGACCAATCGCTGGGGGACCGAGGTCACGGCGGAATACCTGAATTCACCGATGGTAAACGATACGATCAGTGTCGTGGTAACGGGCATTGACAGCGCAATGGCTGAAGATTCCGGCGACAACCCGATTCCACAGAACGGCATTGTGATTTCGGGTCACGGCACCTCGCAAACCTTCCTGAATTCCAGCATAAAATTGGGTGATACGCTCGGGGTGATTCTCGTACTTCCGCCGGTGAAACAATTCATCTCCCAGCTGATCGGCGGCACGCCTCGGATTATCCGAGACGGACAGATCTCAGTGGAGTGGCAGAATGAGAGTATCAGCGAAAGTTTTGCCACGGACAGACATCCCAGAACGGCGGTTGGATTCAATGCCGACTCAACAAAGTTATACCTGTTTGCAGTCGATGGACGGCAACCGGGTTTCAGCGTCGGTAACTCTCTTTACGAACTGGCAAATTATATGCTGGAGTGGGGAGTCCATGAAGGCGTGAACCTGGATGGTGGCGGTTCAACAACCATGGTGGTCCGGAATTCGGTGGTGAACAGCCCGTCCGACGGAACCGAGCGCGCAGTATCAAACGCTTTGCTGGTGGTCAATACGGCACCGTTTAGTTCGCTGGCTACCATCGATATCGATCCGGATGAATTGTATATCATCAAAGAAAGCAGTTACACGTTTTCAGCAACAGGATATGACGAGTATTATCACATTCTGCCTCCGAACCCGGATTCGGTGAAATGGTTATGTGATCCAACCATCGGAATAATCGATTCAGCAGGGAAATTCACCTCAGGTTCGCAATTAACTTCCGGATTTGTAGTCGCTGAATATGGCGGACACAAAGATTCTGCAATTGTACATGTTACCGAGGTGAATTCGATTACCCTCTCGCCAAGTCCGATCGTACTGGAAATCGACCAGCAACAACAGATTACAACAGAGGCGTTGGATTCTTATGATAACGAGGTCAGTATTCACGCTTCAGACTATGAATGGGAAGTCCTGGGCGATGTTGGAACAATCAACGGCGAGGGACTTTTCACTGCCACCACCGTAGGGACAGGATTCATCACGGCAACCTACAACTCGGTCGTCGGAAGTACCGAAGTATCAGTCGGTACCTCCTCAAAAGTGATACTCGATAACTTTGATTCCACGGATAACTGGACCCTGAGTGGCCTGGCAATTGACCTCCCAAATTGTAACCTGACGGTTGCTGACAATCCGGTTGTCTCGGAACCGGCTTCGGTGCAACTGGACTATGCGCTGAACACCGGGGGGACGAGTGTATTATATATGAATACCGATATTCAGATCTCCGGCAGCCCGGAGTCCATCGGGATCCATCTCTACGGTGATGGTAAAGGGCACTGGCTCCGGGGGGAATTGGCAGACAGTGATAACGAGAAATTCCTGATGAATTTCACGGAATCAAGTCCCGGAATCGACTGGACGGATTCGTGGCAGTACCTTGAAGTAGCCACGAATGATGTGATCCCGTCCTAGGGCAACCCCTCTGCCACGCTGAACTTTCCGGTGACCCTCACGAAGATTTATCTTGCCGAGACGAATGAGGACAACAAAAATTCCGGTACCCTTTATTTGGACAATCTACAGGCAACATTCACGATTACCGGCGTACGGGAGAACGACAATGCAGAGGCGGCCGTATTTCAGTTAGCCCAGAATTACCCGAATCCCTTTAATCCGAACACGAATATCAGTTTTCATGTGCCGGAATCCAGTCCGGTTTCCCTGCAGGTTTTTGATCTCAGGGGCCGGCTTGTGACCACGCTTGTGAATACGCAGGTGGAGCCGGGATGGTTTACCCGAGAATGGAACGGGACCGATACCGCCGGTAAGCTTGTCAGCTCAGGCATGTATATCTATCGGCTGGAAACCCCATCCCGGTCGGAAATGAAGAAGATGGTGTTTATGAAGTAGGTGTTACTACCCGACATTTCGTTTTTCTCCATGTCGGGCAAATCGAAATGGTTTCCGTCCCGTATAATGTGATTCTTCCCAATGAGATTGCAATGATAAATATTTGAGCCTTGGAATCTCATTCCAAGGCTGGCGAATTTGCTGTTTTCCTCGTCAGCCGCTCCGGGCGTCGATGAGAGTTCCTCATCACTACCACTGTCGGCGACGCTGGCAGCGATCACCGACAGAAAACAGTGAGTCATTCCGAGCGAAGGTCCGATACATCGGACCAAAATCGAGGAATCCCGTATTTTCCTTCCGAAAGGTTTTTTTGAAAACCAACGCCTGTGCGAAGCACTCCGTTTCATATCGGGCTTCGAATTGTGTTTCATCCGGCAGCTACCGATTTCAATTAGTACCGGTTTTAATCTGTGCCAATCCAATGTTTCAGTGTAAATCCGTGTTCAATTCTGTTTTTCTTTCTCAAACCACCTTGATTGCAGCGCACCGCATCTCTAAATTCCAAGCCATGGACTCAAATGAGCCAATCGAACTGATTCAGTACAGTCACGGCGCCGGGTGAGCGTGTAAACTCAGTCCTTCGGACCTTTCGCAGGTGCTGCGAATGCTCCCGCAAGTCGATGACCCGAATGTCCTGGTGGATTTCGTCACCAGCGACGACGCCGCGGTGTACCGTCAACCGGACGGCTCGCTGCTCATCGCCACGCTGGATTTCTTCACACCCATCGTCAACAATCCACACGATTTCGGAGCCATCGCCGCAGCGAACGCCCTGAGTGATGTTTATGCTATGGGCGCCGATCCACTGTTTGCCTTGAACATTATCGGGTTTCCGAAAAACCTGCTCCCCTTAGAGGTGCTTGGGGAAATTCTCAAAGGGGGCAGCGAAAAGGCCGGGGAAGCCGGCATCTTTGTGCTGGGCGGTCACAGTATCGATGATAAAGAGCCCAAATACGGTATGGTTATCGTCGGCCGGCTCTCGAACGAGTCAGAACTCCTCCGGAATTCCGGCGCCCAATCCGGCGATGCGCTCGTATTGACCAAACCGCTGGGAACCGGCATTCTTAATACGGCATTTAAACACCGCACCAGGGATGAGAACGATTTTCAGGAGGTCATCGCCCAGATGAAAACACTGAATCGTGACGCTGCGAGCCTGGCGAAAAGGCATCACGCGCATGCAGTAACCGATGTCACCGGGTATGGTTTAGTCGGGCATTTAACCGAAATGCTGGGAGACAGCGAGATTACTGCCGAACTGGATTTCAACGCGCTGCCGGTCTTCGAAGGGATTCTGGAATTGATCGCAGACGGTGAAGTCCCGGGTGGAACCCACCGAAATCTCGCATCTGTCAGGGAGCAGGTGGACTTCGGTTCGCTAACGGACGAGCAAAAACTGCTGACTACCGATGCCCAGACCTCCGGCGGATTGCTTATTAGCCTGGCAGAGGAAAATGCGGCAATGTTTGTCCGTGAAATGCATAAGGCCGGCCATACAGCGACCGCCATCATTGGAAGAATACAAAACGCCGGGTCACATCCTGTGATTTTCAGATAAGTATTTCCAGATCAAGTCCGGTGCGACGTATCCGGTGTTTTGATGTATTCTGCTTGATTCTTACACTATTTATCAGCAAGGAAATTTTTGAGTTCAGAAAGGAGTGTCGTCGATGAGTGAGCTGGAGACCAGGGAATTATCCGTTGAGCAGTTGACCAATGATATCGATGTTAGTCAGTTCAAATTTAAATCCACAGAAGAGGTAGAGTCGCTGGATGATGTGATCGGCCAGTCCCGCGCCGTGAAGGCGTTGGAATTCGGTCTCAATGTGGTGAATAAGTCCTACAATATTTTTGTCACCGGGATTAGCGGCACCGGGAAAGCGACGCTTGTAAAGCGGTTGTTAGTGGAACGCAGCGCCGATGAGCCGGTCCCGGACGACTGGCTGATGGTCAACAATTTCGATGATTCGTATCGCCCGATTTCCTTTCAACTGCCAGCAGGTGAAGGGATTAAATTTTCCAAAAAGATGGATCAACTGATCGATAATCTGAAAACCGAAATGCCCCGGGCGTTCGAAACCGAAGATTACCAACAGAAACGTTCGAATTTAATGGAGGAGTTCCAGCAGAAAAAACGCGAGAAGATCAACGAGCTTGAAGAAGATGCCAGGGAGCACGATATCCAGATCCAGTCGACCAACGCTGGATTTCAGACTATCCCGATTGTCAACGATAATCCTATCGATCAGGAGACCTATAATCAGCTTGCCGAAGACATCCGGGAGCAGGTCGATAAGAATATCGATTACGTGCAACGACAGATCCAATCCACTATGCGGGACATCAACAAGCTGGAAAAGGAATTTCAGGAACAGCTACAGGAGTTGAATAAAGAAGTTTCCCTGTTCGTGGTCGGCCACCGGATTGAAAATATGCAGGAGGAATACGAGGATCATGATGCGGTGATCGATTATCTGGAGAAGGTAAAAGAAGATATAATCGACAATGTGGATGATTTCCTGCAGGCGGCACAGGGAGAAGGGAACGGACAACAACAGGTCATGGCTATGCTTCAGCAGCAACAGGCGAATGAGCCGGACTTCACCAAGTACAAGGTGAACGTGCTGGTGGATAATACCAATACGGAGGGCGGCCCGGTCATTGAGGAAAGTAATCCGACGTATAACAACGTCTTTGGCAGGATGGAAAAACGGGCCAGGTTTGGCGCGGTCTATTCGGATTTCACCATGGTCCAGCCGGGATCCCTGCTGCGGGCGAACGGGGGGTACCTCATACTGGATGTTGAAAGTGTCCTGACAAATCCTTTCGTCTGGGATACGTTAAAACGTGCGCTCCGTAACCAGGAAGTCCGGGTGGAGGATGTGCAGGAACAACTCGGGTATGTGACCGTCAGCAGCCTGAAGCCGGAACCGATCCCGCTGAATGTGAAGGTCGTGCTAATCGGCCGCCGGGATATCTTCGACCTGCTTCTGGCATATGATGAGCAATTTGAAAAGACCTTTAAAGTGCGTGCGGATTTCGACTATGAGGCCGAACAGGACCGAGAGACGATTGACCAGTATGTCCGGTTTATCGCCCGTGTTTGCCGGGAAGAAAACCTTATCCATTTTTCCCCGGAAGGCGTGGCCGAATTAATCCGGATGAGCCAGCGAGCCGTCAGCGATCAGAAAAAGATGTCGCTCCGCTTTGGTAAAGTTGTTGAGTTGATTACCGAAGCAAGCTATTGGTGTGAACAAAACGGAAATTCACTGATCGGGCGTGAAGAGGTAGAAAAAGCATTTGAGGAACGCCGGTATCGTAGCAGCCTGGCGGAGGAAAAAGTCCAGGAGAGTGTGCTGCGTGATGTGAAAATGATCGATACCGCAGGTGAAGAAATCGGTCAGGTGAATGCGCTTTCGGTGTACCAGATCGGTGATTTTGCGTTCGGGCAGCCGTCACGGATCACCGCTGAGTGTTATATGGGGAAAGAAGGTATTGTGAATATCGAGCGGAACGCCAAACTCAGCGGCAAAATCCATAACAAGGGCGTGGAAATTCTCTCCGGCTGGCTGGGTCGGCAGTTTGCTCAGAACTTTCCGTTGAATATCAATGTGAGTATTACCTTTGAGCAATCATACGGCGGTGTGGATGGAGACAGTGCATCGAGCACAGAGGCGTATGCCATTCTCAGCAGCCTGGCCCAGATGCCGCTGAAGCAGAATTACGCTGTGACCGGTTCGATGAATCAGAAGGGGGAAGTGCAGGCCATCGGTGGCGTGAACTATAAGATCGAAGGATTTTTTGATATCTGCAAGGAGCGGGGTCTTACCGGGGACCAGGGAGTCCTGATTCCCGAGGCAAATGTTGAGAACCTGATGCTCAATTCCAAAGTGATTGACGCAATCGAAGACGGTAAATTCCATATCTTTCCGGTGGCACATATCCGGGAGGGGATTGAAATCCTCACTGGAGTCAAAGCCGGTGAACCGGATGAAGCAGGGAAATACCCGGAAGACTCGGTCTTCGGCAAGGCCAAACAACGCCTGGAAGAGTATGTGAAGCGCTCCTTCGAACTGAAAGAGAAGTACGGTAACATCGAAGAGGAATAACAACATAAAAACCAATACCACGCAGTCCCCGACAGGACGGGGAGCGCAGAAACACCAGATAACCACAGATCTAAAACTGATATATAGCCAAGAAGAAACGCCTCCCGCTAATAATTTTGTCAATATTTTTCATGTTTTGTCTCTTTGCGTTTTTGTGGTAAAGTGTTTTTTTAATCAGCGGTTACCTGTTCAATCTGCGTCATCTGCGTGCTATTGGTTTTTAATTCATTTTGTTCCTAAACTATTTCCATTTCCCACAACTAAGAATCCAAATTCCGGTTTTTACGACAATTTTTGTCATATTTATTGGAATTGAAAAAAACGGGGGCCGTCTCAGGCTCTCTGCCAGTAAAGAATTTCCATGTGGGAATCCTGTATGCCACAAGGGTTTGAACGCAAAAATACTCCCTACAGATCAGTGGGTATAATTATTGCAAAATAGCTGAAATACAGAACGTTAATGTCTAATAAACGAGAGTGGAAAAACGAGGAAAAATCACATGGAACCTAACGACATCGTCATAGGTATGGCGGGTTCAGGCGGTGACGGCGTGGTCTCTGCCGGCGAAATTTTAGTAAGCGCTGGTGCGAGCGAAGGTGTGCACGCTTTTATGCTCAAAAGTTTCGGACCGCAGATTCGCGGTGGCGAGAGCTCCTGTCGGGTGCGCCTCAGTGGCAACCAGATTCAAAGTCACGGAGACCTTGTACAGGTACTGGGAATTTTCAGCTGGAGCGATTATAAGCGATTCCGCGGTGAGATGCATTTGAGCAATCCGGTCGTCATTGTGATGGATACCGCTGACAAAACGTCTAAAGACGATATTCCAATAGATAAAGAGATAGATCGGGTGATCTACGAGGTCCCGATTACGGATCTGGCCAAAGAAGAGGCCGGAACGTTGCAGGCCAAAAATATGGTCATGCTTGGAGTGCTCTCTGAACTGTTCGGCTTACCTGATGAAGGACTGCGGAATGCGATCCGGAAAAAGTTCAAAAAGAAAGATCAGGAAGTCATCGATTCAAATCTCAAAGCCATGGAAGCGGGCGCAACGTATGTCCGTGATGAGATCGAAAAGACGGATGACGTCAAGTTCAGTTTTACTCCTGCCGAGCCGAAGGTCTTGATGGAAGGCAACGAAGCATTCGCCTACGGCGCGTTGTATGCCGGGTGCCGATTCTTTGCTGGATACCCGATTACGCCATCGTCCGAAATTATGGAATGGATGAGCCGGGAACTGCCAAAATATAACGGAACAATGCTCCAGTCCGAAGATGAACTGGCAGCTATCGGGATGGTTATCGGCGCGGCCTTTGCCGGCGAGAAAGCCATGACTGCGACCAGTGGCGCCGGTATATCACTGATGAGTGAACAGATCGGCCTGGCATCCATGGCGGAATTGCCGTTGGTTATAATGAATGTCCAGCGGACCGGTCCAAGTACAGGAATCCCAACCAAAACTGAACAAGCCGATTTGCAGCAGGCACTTTACGGAACGCACGGCGATGCGAATCGCGTAGTAATTGCCCCGGCCGATGTTGAAGACTGCTTTGATGTGGCCGTTCAGGCGTTTTACATCTCTGAAAAATACCAGATACCGGTAATTGTGCTTTCCGACCAGTACCTAGGACAGCGCAAAGAAACCTTTGATCAGGATGCGCTTTTCCAGAGCGATAACGGATTCATGAAAACAATCAAACGCGAGGTGCCCACCGGGGAAGATCTGGAAGACTATAAACGATTTAAATTCACCGAATCAGGGGTGTCGCCTATGTCATATCCCGGCATAGAAAAGGGGATGTACCAGGCGGCCGGTCTTGAGCACAGTGAGTATGGACTCCCGACCTCGGATGTGGATATGCATGCGAAAATGACGGAGAAGCGATTCCGGAAGAACAAAGTCATTGCTGAAGAACTGAACTTTGTTCGGTTCTACGGGCCGGAAGATGCTGAAGTCGGTATCATCGGATGGGGATCGTCCAAGGGAGCGATTAAAGAAGCCGTCCAGCGGCTAAATGAGGAAGGATTTCCCGTCAGTGCTGCAGTGCCACAAATACTGATGCCGTTTCCGCAGGAAAAATTAGAAAAATACCTTGAACCGTTGAATACCGTCTACGTTGCGGAGATGTCGTACTCCGGACAGTTCTATAAATACCTGAAAGGTTTTTTGCGCTTTGGTGACCGGGAACTGAAACAGTATGCACGGTCCGGCGCTGCCCCGTTTGATGTCAATGAAATTTATAATACCGTGAAACAGGAGTTCGAATAATGGCCGAAAGTAATGTGGCTGAAAAACCGAAAATTCAGTATAAAGTCAAAGACTATAAAAGCGATACCAAGCCGATCTGGTGTCCCGGGTGCGGGGATTATGCTGTATTGAGCTCTCTCTATCAGGCGTTTGCGGAGCTAAATTTACCACCACATAAGATCGCTGTCATTTCAGGGATCGGGTGTTCAAGCCGTTTGCCGGGATATGTTGCTACGTACGGGTTTAACTCTGTCCATGGCCGCATTCTCCCCATTGCCACTGGTGTGAAAATGGCCAATCCTGACATTACTGTCGTTGGGGCAGGCGGCGACGGCGACGGCTTCAGCATCGGAATGGGGCACGTGCCCCACGCTGCCCGGCGGAACGTGGATATGACCTATATCGTTATGGATAACGAAATCTACGGTCTGACGAAGGGACAATTATCCCCGACCGCCCATATTGGCGACGTGACCAAAACTTCCATCTATGGAAGCGTGGAACGTCCTGTAGAGCCGGTCAACCTGATGATCAATGTCGGGGCGTCCTTCGTTGCCAGGGCCAATGCCGGGGATCCCAAGCAGATGACGGATTTAATTGTTCAGGCTATCGAGCACAAAGGGTTCGCATTCATTGATGCCCTGAGTCCGTGCCGGACCTTCCGCGGTATTGAACAGAAAAAATTCATTAACGCGAATACCTTTAAGGTGCAAGATCACGAGCACGATCCCACGGATAAACGGCAAGCATTGGAAATTGCTGACAGCAAAGAAGGGATTTCCACCGGACTGTTGTATGTGGAAGATCGCCCGGCATATGATCAACTGTATAGTGATCTGCGCCAACGGGCAAAGAAGAATCCGGTGCCGGAGATTCAGGATATCTTACAACGATACATTCCGTAGGCCGGAATACCGCGAAACCCGCACTTTTCGGCCCCGGTGTCTGCTGCCGGGGCCGGCAAAAGAATACATAAATCACTACAGGGAGAACCACAATGGCAAAAGCAATTGATGAGCAGAAGCTCGAAGACCAGGTCTATGACCTGATTGTGCGAGCCTCGACGGATTTGCCGGATGATGTGGTCGAGGCTCTGAAGGGAGCCAGAAATCGGGAAGCGGAGGGAACACCTGCCAAAAATGTGCTTGGAATGCTCCTGCAGAATGTCGACCTGGCCCGGAAGGCAAGAACGCCCATTTGCCAGGATACCGGTACCAATATTTACCATGTGCATTATCCGAAAGGGACAAGTACTCTGCAGCTGCGGAGGATCATCGAACGTGCCACTGAGCGCGCCACGAATGACAGCATACTCAGGCCCAATGCCGTAGACCCCGTTTCCGGTAAAAATAGCGGTAATAATCTGGGCGCCGAAAACCCGTTCATGCAGTTCGAAGAATGGGAAGACGATGCGTTGGAAATCAAGTTACTGCTGAAGGGCGGGGGATGCGAAAATGTGTCGGGACAGTATAAACTCCCGGACGGCGATCTTGAAGCCGGCCGTGATTTGAACGGTGTGTACAAAACTATTGTCGATGCGGTGAATAATGCCCAGGGATTGGGGTGCGCTCCCGGCGTCATCGGAGTGGGTATTGGCGGTGACCGGGCGACCTCCCACCTGACAGCCAAGAAGCAGTTGTTTCGGAAACTCGGTGATGAAAATCCGGATGCCGAACTGGCAAAAATGGAAAAACGGTTGTACAAAGACCTGAATTCCCTGGGGATTGGTCCGATGGGATTTGGCGGAAAAACCACTGTCCTGGGCGTAAAAATCGGAACGGCACACCGGGTACCGGCCTGTTATTTTGTGTCGATTGCGTATATGTGCTGGGCACATCGCAGACATACCCTGACGATCAAAAACGGGGAGGTGAATTATGATTAAACTGGAACTTCCGACCTCGGAGGAAGCGATTCGTAAACTGAATATCGGTGATGAGGTTCACATTTATGGAACGATGATTACCGCCCGCGATGCGGCACATAAATATCTGATCGAAGAGAATCCGGATTTCATCCGGCCATTCCTCGAGAATTCCCTGATATACCACTGTGGACCGGTTGTGAAAAAGACGAACGGGACCTGGTCGTTTGTGGCAGCAGGACCGACAACGAGTATTCGGGAAGAACCGTACGAGGGGACGGTTATTAAGGACTATAATGTACGCGGAGTTATTGGCAAGGGCGGTATGGGGGATAAAACCCTGGCTGCGCTCAACGAACATGGCGCAGTGTACTTACATGCGATTGGCGGGCTCGCTTCCCTGCTGGCCCAGTCCGTCAAAGAAGTCAAAGAGGTCTTTATGCTGGAGGAATTCGGCGTCCCGGAAGCGATGTGGGTGATCGATGTCGAGGATTTTCCGGCGGTGGTTACCATGGATTCACATAACAAATCTATTCATTCCGAGATTAAGAGCAAATCTACAGCGAGGGCGAACAACCTGATTCATCCTGTCCACTGATTTTCTGCTGTACCTAGAACCGGTTCCCGGATGAGTATTTCCAGGAGCCGGTTTTTTCTTTTAAGTTCCTTTGTTACCAAAGAAGTTACTCTGAGCTGGTCGCTCCAGCAGGAGTCTCTGATGAGACGGAAGACATCTCTGTTGAGGCTGGTGAGCAAGAGCGGCTTCTCTTTTGCATTACTTGCTATAATGGACCCTTTCAGGGTCGTTGACCACTGAAAGGGTCCATTAAGTCAATAAATGGCCGGTTGTATATTGTAGAACAAGATGGCATCTTGTTCTATAGAAACCCCTGTAAGCGATTTCCCCGCGAACAACTCAGACTCCGATTGAATTCACACTCCCGTTTTAAACTCTCCCCGCTAAAACCTACATTTATTTCATTGATAAAATTTTCTGCACGGAAAGGAGGATTCTGATGGATTTACATGGCAAAACAGCGCTGATTACAGGTGGAAGTCGCGGCATAGGTTTTACGGTGGCCGAAGAATTCGCCAAAGTGGGGATGAATATTGTTATCACAGCCCGGACTGCCAACGATTTAGAGGAAGCTGCGGAGAAATTACAAGCACTTGGCGATGGCAAAATTCTGACCATACCAGGGGATATCTCCAACGAGCGGCATGTGAATCGATGGATCGAATATACACTGGAAGGTTTCGGTTCCATTGATGTTCTCGTCAACAATGCCGGAATTATGCGTCGAGGCAGCGTGGAGATGCTGAAACTCAAAGATTACCGCAGAGTGCTGGAAATCAACCTGCAGGGTGTCTTTTTAATGTGTAACAAAGTCGTACCGCAGATGAAAAAGCAGGGCGGCGGATACATTTTTAATATGGCATCCTACGCCGGCATAAAAGGTTTACTCGGTTCGGGAGCGTATGGCGCGTCTAAAGCCGGCGTTATCCGGTTCACCGAAACGCTGCAGCGGGAAGTCGCGGAGGACAACATCAAAGTCACGGCCATCTCACCGGCGTATGTCTATACCGACATGGCCAAAGATGCGGATGTCGCTCAAGAAGAAATGATCCAACCGGAAGATATCGCCGAGACAATGCTGTACATCATGCGTCTGTCAAAATCGGCGGTGGTGCGCAATGTGGTGATCGAACGATACGGGCAACTGTAACACCAGTGTTATTGCGTTCACGCGTAACAGTGTTATAGTTATCGGGGCAGTTGACCTTCCGGTTTTGAGATAATTTTCAGGAATAAAGTATAGGGTATACGGTATATGGAGGAAATACAACGAGTTCTACCGTGTTTAAGTGGATAAGTAAATAGCTCGGTTGAGCGAATATTGTCCTTATTATTCCCCTATACCCTTATTCCGTATACCCTATTCCTTTTACCAGTTATTCATAAAACCCGGAATTATTCATCAGGTACTCACTCGGCGTAAATCGCTTCCCGTATTTGTCGCTGTAATCGTTCAGCGTAGTTGTCAGTGTGTCAAAACCTTCAGTGTCAGCGTATTTGCAGAGGCCGCCCCGGAACGGCGGAAAGCCGGTCCCGAAGATCATACCGGTATCGATATCTTCCGGAGAGGCAACGATTCCCTCATCCAGGCATCGTGCCGCCTCGTTGATCATGAGATACATCATCCGGTTGAGGACTTCGTCCTTATTGTCCTTCTTGCGACCGCCGGCAAATGTCCGGATTTCATCGTTTATACCTTTGCTATGCCCGTCTTTGTAATTGTAGAAACCCTTGCCGGCTTTTTTGCCCAGCAATCCGGCCTCATGGATTTCTGAGAGGAGAGTACTTGCTTCGAGATACTCCCCAAACGCCTCGCCGAGCGTTTCCGCAACGTCGGCAGCGATATCTATCCCTACTTCGTCAATAAGGCGAAACGGGCCCATGGGCAGCCCGAACTCTTTTACGATGCCATCCAGCCATTCGATATCATAACCTTCCTCGGCGAGAAAGCAGGCTTCATTGAGATACACCCCCAGCAGCCGATTTACCAGAAAGCCCGGACTATCCTTTACAACGATTGGCGTTTTACTCAGTTTTTTGGACAGATCAAAAATCGTGGCAACGGTTTTGTCATCGGTTTGTCCTCCGCGAACGACTTCAATCAGCGGCATCTTGTGGACGGGATTAAAAAAGTGCATTCCCCCGACACGTTCCGGATGAGCTGCGACAGACTGTAATTCTGTAATGGACAACGCCGAAGTATTGGATGCAAAGATTGCATCATCAGCTAACATCGGTTCGACTTCCTGCAGCACCGACTGTTTGACCGCCATCTTTTCCACGACCGCCTCAATAACCAAATCGGCTCTTGAAAACCCATCATAACTGATGGTCCCCGAGATGAGTTCCATCTTCCGGTCCTTTTCCAGTTTGGAGATCTTATGTTTTTTGACCGCTTTTTTAAAGATGGATTCCGCATGTTTCAGGCCGTCGGCAACCATCTGCTTATCAATGTCCTTCATTCGCACCGGGTAATCCTTGTACGCCAGCAATTGCGCAATGCCACCACCCATGACGCCGGCGCCCAGGACTGCCATCTCTTTCACGGATTTGGGATCGACCTTGCCGTCCACACCCGTATTTTTTTTGGGGCGCTCGTTCAGGTGATAAACGTGCAGCAGGTTCTTATGCTCAGGGGTTGTGACCAGTTTGCCAAATGCCCGGGCTTCGATATCCAGCCCCTTTTGCAGGGATTTTGAGAGGCCTTTTTTAATGACCTGCAGAGCTGTTAGTGGCGCCGGATAGTTCCCACCCGTGCTTTTCATGATGTTTTTCTTCGCCTGGCTCCAGATAATGGCACGTCCCAGCGGATTTTTCTCCAGCAAGGCATTCATGAATCCACCGGCTTTTTTCTTCCGGGCTTTGATATACTTAGTCCCGCCTTCGTCGAGTATTTCCTCCGCAAATTCCAGTGGATAGGAATCAATCAGTTCATCGGGGGCTACCTTGTCTATCAGCCCGACCTTGTATGCGCGGTAAGCGTTATAGGTTTTTCCGGTTAGAATCATATCCAGCGCAGACTGGAGGGAAATAAGCCGTGGCAATCGCTGGGAACCACCCCATCCCGGAAAAATCCCGAGTTTTATCTCCGGTAACGCGATGGAGGCTTTCTCCTTGGCTGCCAGCCGGAAGTCACACGCCAGTGTCAATTCGGTGCCGCCACCCATGCAGTGGCCATTAATGGCTGCAACGGTCGGAACCGGGAGATCGGCAATCTGCTGAAAGACCTGTTGCCCCCGGCGGGACTTTTCCTCGGCTTCTTCAGGATCGGAAATTGCCTCGATCTCATCGATATTGGCACCGGCAACAAAACCTGCAGACTTCCCACTCCGGATAACCACGGCCTTGACGTTGGAGTACGAGGCGATTTCACTGATGGTTTTTTCCAGTGCCTCCATGAACGGGGTGCTGAAGATGTTCACTTTCGCCTCTTTGTTATCCAGCGTAATCACTGCCACACCGGATTCCATGATTTCAAACGTGACATACTGTTCCATAATAACCTCCTATACCCGTTCAAGGATCATTGCGCCACCCTGGCCGCCGCCAATACAGAGCGTCGCCAGTCCGAATTGCAGGTTCCGGCGTTCCATTTCCTTCATCAGCGTCAGCACAATCCTGTTGCCGGATGCACCAATGGGGTGTCCCAGCGCAATCGCCCCACCGTTGACATTCAGGATATCCCGGTTGATTTCGCCGAGGGGTTCGGACCGCCCCAGGTTTTCTTCGGCAAACTGCTGAGAGCGGAAGGCGATCTCATTCGCGATTACCTGTGCAGCGAATGCTTCGTTCAGTTCGATCAACTGCATGTCGGACAGCGCGAGCCCGGCCCGATCCAGAGCGATTGGCGTGGAGAACGATGGACCCAGACCCATAGTCTTCGGGTCATTTCCTGCATAACCCCAGGATCTGACAAAAGCCTTCGGGGTATACCCGAGGGCTCGAGCCACCTCGTCATTCATAACCACAACCGCACTGGCGCCGTCGGTTATTTGTGAGGAGTTTCCGGGGGTGACCGTGCCGTATTTTCTGTCAAAATACGGGCGGAGCTTTGTCAATGCCGCCATGGACTGGTTTGGTCGGTGCCCGTTATCCTTGCCGGTAACCCCGTTTTTACCGTCGGGATGGTAAACGGTCATGACTTCATTATCGAATCGCCCTTCGTCCCAGGCAGTGGTTGTCCGTCGGTGGCTCCTCAGGGCGAATTCGTCCTGAGCTTTCCTGGAAATATTGTACCGTTTCGCCAGTACTTCGGCGGTTTCGCCCATATTCAGCCCGCAATACTTATCGGTAAGACCCATTTCAATACCCACAATGGGGGCAAGATCGCCTAGTCGGAAGGAAAGTGCGGTTTTCAGCTTTTTCCCGAGAGATTTGGCCCGGCTGAGGGTGGTCATCTTGTTTTGAAAACTTTTCCTGAATATAAATGGGATATTACTCATGCTTTCCACCCCGCCGGCGATGACGATCTCGGCATGCCCCAGTTGGATCATCATTGCTGCTTCGGAAATGGATTGCATGCCGGCCGCACAATTACGCTGTACTGTGTAGCTCGCCACATTTTGCGGAATACCCGCCTTCAAGGCGGCAATCCGCGCGACGTTCGGTGCATCCGCCGGTTGGGCACCGTTTCCCATGATCACATGATCGATAGAGTTAACGTCCAGTTCAGTCCGTTCGATGATCTCCCGGATGACATGCATGGCGAGGTCGGCGGCTTTCACATCTTTGAGCGTAGTGTTGAATTTGACAAATGGAGAGCGGACTCCATCAATAATGGCAATACGAGGCATAGATCCTCCTTTTCAGAGACTTGGAAAAAAACTCCCGTTAATTTACGGTTCTTTTTCCCGTAGCATTTGGTAAAAACTACTGTAAATGTAGGTTTCTCTTTTATTACGATCAATATAATCCACCGGAGTATCTCAGATTATTTTGCCCGGAAGTTGTGCCCACGTAAATATGCTTGAAATAGGGTAAACGCCCCTATAAATTCAATCTGTTCTTTTTCCGGTGGTTGGGGGTTAAATTTATACATGAGGGATTTTACGACATTCCGTACTTCTCTGCGTCGGCTGTGTTCTAATCATTATTCCCGGCAGGATGTTCAAATAGTCGTGTCGGCGTTAACACACCAAACGCACCGTTTTATAATGCATCGGGAGAATAAGCGGTATCATTATCAGGGACAGTGGAAAAACGGCTTTGCTGAAATCGAAGATCTGGCCCTTGATTTTATTGCCCCTCTGTTCGCCAGAGATGAATCTGGCGTCTTTGTGGAACTACAAAAATATTTTTCTACCAGCTGGGACCTAAGTGACCGAGAGTTCAAAGAGGTTGTGTATCAACTGTTAAATTCGGTGATACAACAGCAATCGATTCGTCTGTTTAAGGAACGGGACCCCTTTGGCAAAACTTTTTATCGGAGCCTGCGATACCTCCAGAATAAACATGAGAACTGGAACCGCACTTTTATTAATGGCTATCTTGTCATAGCACCTTCCTCGGGGCATCCGGATATCATGCACCCCGATACTCTGGTTTTGGTGCTGAAGCAATGCCTGGAGAGACATTTATCTTTAACTGAACAAATCGAACAGGTTTTGAATGAAGTCATCGAGAACCGCCAGCAAGCTGTGTCTGTAGAGGACCTGCTGACTCATACGAGAGTTTTGGCGGAACTGACACTGGAGGGGATGAGCCCGAAGACGAGTCCGGCCGTTGATTCTTTCATATATAATGTAATTGAATCGCATATTAAAAAAACGGTACAGGAGGTTGACCGAACAGTTCTGAGTCGCTATGAGACAGACGGAAAACTTTCTTCGGCAGAGCGCGAAAGCTTTCGGAAGTCCATTCAAGCCATTCTCATCGATCACGCTGATGGCGGATGTAAAGATAATTATTTTCAGTATCTTTCGGGTTCATTGAAAACGCTGGAATCTCAGGAACTATATAAACAAACGTATCGTGCCCAGTTTGAGTATGTCGCCAAAAAGGCAAAATCCCTGTTTTCTGCAAAAGTAGAAAACGCGCTTAGTATGAAGTAAATGAACGTGGAATCCACAAGGGTACGATGAACACACAGATTGACCAATTAGCGAACTCTTTTGTCGAGAGTATCGGGACTTTTCGTGTCGATATGACTCTCGCAGCACTCGATCTGCCTCAGATTGACCAGCCGTTCTCACCGCTCGCCGCCTCCGGCCGGGCTCAGTGGCGGAGTGAATATGAACGTGTTGGTGTTCTTTCGAACACTAAGCGTGATTTATTGGTCCGGGTTTTTCACCATAAATCAGATGCCCGTTTTCGGTTGTATTTCCTGCATGATGCCTATCCAAGTCTGAACGGAGCCGTGCTAACATCATTAGATATGTACAAGTTTTTTGTGGTCAACCACGAGAACCAGGTTACTATCCCCGACGTCGCAGGGATTGACCCAATACATGATCCGCTGACGTTGACCATGCCTGATTTTCAAATGCAAATTCCCTGTGATGAAATTGGTCAAACTGTTGTTTCGGACAATGGTTTAGCGGTGCTTGTGCAAACGACGAGCACCTCCGAGGATGGTTCTGCCATAATAGAATGCGCCTTGTCCGGGGAATACATCAGTAGATTTCCCACAAAAATTTTGTGCAGAACTGATAATTTTTCTCTGCTCGTTCCGGTACAGAATTGCTGGGCCTATATTCACATACCGCAGAATCTTTCGTCCTCTCTGGACTGTTTTTGCTACGAATAAGTTAATTCCCTCCGCAGGTATTCGGTCTAACGAAACTCCACATTTCACACAATGGGATTAGTGCAGGGAAAAACAGGTTATGGATTTTCGATCCGCCCGTATCTGAAAAATAACCCGTTTGGTCCCTTTTTATCCTGCCACCGGATTTGTACTGGTGTACCATCGGAATGGTTAATGGTTTGAGTATACGGAGTATCCGGTATTTTTTCGGCCCCCCGGGCGGCTCTGGCTATATAGTCTTTTGATCCCCGGGACTCCGTGTCTTCCGGAGTCGTTGTGTAAATCCACCAACCGTTTCCTTCCAGATCTTTTGGAGAGTACCCCAGATATTTCTTCACCGAAGATGTGACAAATATAATATCGCCCTGGCTGTCCAGAATCATCATGATATCAGGAGAGGAATGAAGTAATGCTTCCCAGTGCTGCAGTGTTTTTTCAGATTCGTGCAGCTTGGTAACATCTCTGGCATACAGGATGATTTTCGAATAGGAAGTACCCTCTCTGGGATAAGTAGTCCAGGACCACTTAATTACGTGCTCTTCTCCCGTGGCCGTCCGAACACGGGCAGGTCCATGTCGGTCAGGTAAACGATCCGCTCCGAACTCTCCCGTGGTAATCGAGTCGATGACCATTTCCGGTAAGACAGAAAGGCGGGATACGGATTTGCCTGTAAGGTCGATAGAATACAGTCCGAATAACTGTTCGAACGTTTTATTCATGGAAATAATTTTTCCGGCGGTATCCAGAATAAGCAGGGGAATTGGCAGGTGTTCTATCAAAACCGATGAAAAATTTTGTGCTTCTCTCACCCTGTTATTCCAATAAAAAAAACCGAATACCAACCCAACCGCCAGTATCAAGATGACCAGAGTTGCGGTCAGAAAAATCCAGAAATATTGCGTTAACTGCGCCGACATAACAAAAACGCTCCTGCAAAAACCAAATTTGCCGTCGTATTGAGCACAGAATGTGCTACGGCATACATCCTGCCATACACTTCTATCGTGGTAAATAAACCGGCCGTGTACATAACGGCTGTTCCTGAAAAATATACAAAATAGGCAGTTAACACCCAGAACCGATAATCCCATGTATAGGAGACACCAATGTCCTTGAGACGGAACATCGTATGGAGGATGGCAAGTGAAAGCAGAATGGAACGTGCAACATTGGCTTCCATGTAGAGGGATCCCGGACCAAGGATGGCTTGACTGGTAATCACAAAAACTATATATGCAATGAGACCGGTAAATGACAACCGTCTTATCGTAATTGAGTAATGCCAGTACGAGATTATCCAGAGCACAAATCCTGTTTCTACAATAATATATACGGTGAACAACCAGACATTCTGGATACCCTGTCTTCCTAAAAAGAATCCGGCAATCTCCGTGGCAACCGCAAAAATGAATAAGACAAATAGAATACGCATGGGCGTGGTTAATTTTCGGTAGGTAAACGATCCAGCGAGAAATGGGAATACCGAGGAGGCAGAAGATATTATACCACTCAGGGGCTGCACCAGAAAAACAGCCATCAGTTGGATGTATTTAACCGGTTCTCCTTACCACAATAAGGGGGGCAAGGGAGACCGAGTTCACCAATTATACCGCTGCTGATATCATCCCCGTCTTTATTAACACCGGTAATAATGAGTTGAGTTTGGTCATCGGAATTTTCGCCGAAGTACAAACGAATGCCAATACAATCCGGCTGATCCAGAACTGATTCAATAAATTGCCGGGAATAGTACAAGCCAATTATACTATCATCAGAATGTGTTGCCCGATAACGTGCAGTATACCGGGATGCTTTCTCAGGGGATATCCGATGTTCCTCATTGCCGTTAAACATGAAAGGCCTCCGGGGTTAATTGGAAACTTGAAACTATTTTAACAGAATTTCCACCCGTATCAAATCAAATTAAGGGCCACCTGCCACACCAATCCTGTTGGTGAGGAAGTTGCGAGATGCAAACATGGGAATTATTATCTATATTATAACTTAAAGGTACCCATGTTTGTGAAGGTGCCCGGTAATAGTAATTAGTGGAAGATGATACCGCTTAATAGCAAAAATATCGATCAGTTTATTACCGATGCCTTCTCTTTTCGCAAGGATGAAGAATTCCATTTACTCGAGATATCCGGGCAATATCAGAACCAGATATCCCTTGCTGCCTCGGGTAAAGCACCGGGCAAGGCTGATTTACAGCGAATCGGCATACTGGCAAACCATGATGAGAGTATATTACTCCGCGTTTTCCGGGATCGTACAACAGCCGATTATTGGTTGTTCCTGCTGGCAAACGAAAAGGTTAAATTTGAGGGAGTGCTTTTATCCACTGTCGGAAGTTTACAGTATTTTCTGGTACAGGACGATCAAAAAATCCATATCCCGGCGGATATTGATATCAATCCGATAATGGAAACATTGTATTTAACCTTTCCCGATGACAGGGCCACATTCCGGGTCAGGAAATTGGACAAGTCAGAGAGCAGGTTGATAGAATTTTCCGGTGGACAAAAAATAGAAGCGGAATTTGAACAGCGAACTGATGATACGGTAATTGATTCAGAGGCTACAATCGTATTCACACATAAAAGCGGTTCGGTACAACCGACAAAATTAATGGCGCACCACCCATCGTTAACCCGGATGGTGCCTGTGCACAACGACAGGGCAGTGATCCGGCTTCAGGAAGAGATTGATGGGGAAGTGCAGGTGTATTTATACGAGTAATTATACTCAATCATTGTCCCGTCAGCGTACTGGTTAGTTTTATACATAACATGGTGAGCGTTTCAAAAACATGGCCGGAAATACCCTAGTTCAGTTTGAACACAATTTTGAACGCCGGATGAATGCCCTTGAGCAAACACCATGGGCGATACTGCAGGTACAATTATTGGATCAAATGCTCAGGGATATTGCTGTTACTTTTTCTGGTAGTGAGCGGTATTCGTATTTCGCGGAATTGACGCCGTATATTATCCGTCTGTTTAAATCTGCAGAGTCACAGATTGGAAATAGTGACCCGGCGGTTTTGGTCCGGTTCTTATCTCATATAACGAATGATCACATTTTTTTACAGATAACTAACCGGGGTATCCGGGATGAAATAGTACAGAGTGCCATACGTATTATTGCCCGCTTGTATTTTCGTTTGCATGAATTGCAAAAATTTTCACGGTTTCTCATCTCCCGGAACATAACGCTCCCAGAGACACCCGCTCGACCTGAAAAACCAGTATCCCGTGAAGAATATTGGGAAACCATCCGGGATCAGTTACCCGAATACCTCCAAAAGGCTCTGGAACAAGAGCAGACCCGGCCAGCCTATCATCCCGATAAATTGATGGGTCTATTCGCGGTGCAATGGCAGGACTATCGTGCCGGTATGCTCGGGGAGATCTCAATAGAGAATATTGCCATTGTGAACGAAAAAGGCGCTGATCAAATTCGGATCGCCACACATCTTGTCAATGAAAGTGACCTGGCGGCAGATCAAACCAGGAATGTGCGAACCTACTTACGTGATCGTATGTCTCTTTCCGGTAAAGAACGGTTAAAATTGCAATATGGAATTGATCAGCCGGTTTCCCTGTTGACCGGAGATTCGGTTGGGTTGGCTCTCTCCTTGTTAGGGGAAATCGGGTTTCGGAATATCCGGCGGGGATTATCCTGGGAAACTGGGGTAAATGAACGGGTAATGTTTACCGGAGCCACGGACAGCCGGGGTAATCTCACCGAAATCGAAGACGCAGATATTCCGGTGAAAATCGAATCCGCTTTTTTCGGACCGGCACACACCGTCGTATTACCGAAAGAGCACGGTTCCACTGCCCGAAAAGCCGTCGAGGATCTGCAGCAAGCCTACCCGAATCGACACCTGGAGATTCTGCCGGTTGAGCATATGGAGCATCTGTTCGATGATCCGAAAATTGTGCGCAGTACGAAAAGAAGTTTTTGGGAGAGTACCCGCCTGTTTTTAAGTAAGCATGTTGCTATGGTCAGTTTCCTGCTGATTTTGATATTTTCAGCTGCCAGTCTTCTTCTGTATGAAAACGTGATTAAAAAGTCGCCTCCTGCGCAGATCGATGTCTTGCAAAACAGGCTCGCTGTAAAGAATAGCTACGGATTTATTTTATGGGAGTCCGAGCCATTTGGGACCCGCTCAAAAGCGAGGCAGGCTTTGGAAACCTCCCGCATAATCGATTTGAATGGTGATGGTTTGCAGGAGATATTGGTGTGCTATGATGGATCCACCATCCAGGGATTTCGGAGCTCGATTGTATGTTATTCCGCGCACGGCGACAACCAGTGGATGCGCAATATCAATTTTCCCGTGCAGTATAATAGTAAAAAAGTGGCAAATCTGACAAAAATTGATGCAATCCACATCAGCGATTTCAATGGTGATGGGACAAAGGAAATTGTGAGTATCAGCCAGGCTCAAAAAAATTTTCCAACCCGGGTACTGGTGTTATCATGGGACGGTAATCCGCTGGCAGATTATTGGTATGCCGGTACATTGGGCCAGTCAATTGTTGCTGCAGATGTATATCAGGGAAACCAGACGAAAGAGCTAGTACTCTGCGGTACAAATGCGGAATACAAGTCTGGTGTGGTACTAGCCCTGGACCCGTTTCGTACAAAGGGGGCTTCCGGGCAAACCCGGCCGTATTATGTGTCACAGGATATGGGTAAAGGACATGAAATTTTTTATATACGGTTCCCGGGAACACCGTTTCAGTCCAAGTTTACCACCGATTTGACGTTATTGGCGGATTCGTGGAACTCAGGTTCCTTCCTGGTCTATCTGGTGAACGGAGTATCACGCGAGTATTTTGATGGGGAATTGGACGGGGGCATTTACTATAAAATCGGCAAAGACTTTCACATCGATTCTATAGGTGTATCAGAGCGCTATGATGATTTATTTGAACAGGCGTTCCCCTCAGAAAACCCTGTTTATAACAGAAGGGATCTTATAGACAAGTATAAAATGGTGGAATATTATAATGGTGATGTCTGGGTTTCTGAGCCGGCAATCAATCGGTATTACGTGGAAAGCATAGCCGCACGGGAACTCCTCATTAAACATTAAACCGGAAGAAAATGACGTCACCATCCTGTACCACGTAATCCCGTCCTTCCTGACGAATTAATCCCTTATCCCGCAGCGCTTTTTCGGAACCGTACTCGTCTATATGATCGAATTGAAAGACTTCCGCTTTAATAAAGCCCCGCTGAAAATCAGTATGGACAACCCCCGCAGCCTCCGGGGCTTTTGCACCTTTGCGTATTGTCCAGGCATGGGCTTCGTTTTTATTAATCGTGAAAAAGGTAATAAGATGAAGCAGCTGATATCCTGCCCGGATCAATTTATGTAAACCGGGTTCCTGAAGATCGTATTCTGACAGAAAAAGCGGTTTTTCGTCCTCGGAAAGTGTTGCGATATCGGCTTCAAGTTTCCCGCACAGGATAATCACCTCTGCATCACTCTCGTCAGCGTGCGCCAGCACCTCTTTTGTGTGGTTGCCCGGCTCACCGGCACGGAGCTCATCCTCGCTGACATTCGCCACGTATAAAACTTTCTTTGCGCTTAATAAACACAGTGGGCGCAGGATATCCCGCTCATCTTCTGAAAGATCCAGATTGCGGACAGGTTTCCCGTCTGAAAGCTGATCATACGCACGCCGAAAAACAGTTCGCCTGGCAATGGCATCCTTGTCACCGGTTTCTGCAGGCTTTTTCACTTTCTCCAGCTGTTTCTCCAGCGTTTCCAAATCACGCAGATACAATTCCGTGTTGATGGTTTCGATATCTTCCGCAGGATTGATCTGGCCGCTGACGTGGGTGATATTACCGTCGTCAAAACAGCGTACGATATGAGCGATGGCATCTACCTCCCGGATTTGTCCGAGAAACTGATTACCCAATCCCTCGCCTTTGCTGGCACCACGAACCAAGCCGGCAATATCGACAAATTGTAACGTCGTGGCGGTTTTCCCCGCGGGCCGGTAGATTTCGTAGAGGCGATCAAGCCTGAAATCCGGCACCTCAACCACACCGATATTGGGATCCACGGTGCAAAAGGGATAATTTTCCGCCGGGACCTGATTGGCGGTTAACGCATTAAAAATCGTGGACTTCCCGACATTCGGCAGCCCCACAATTCCACATTGAAAACCCATGGCGATCTTTTCACTGTTTTCTGGTGTTCATTCCGACGTTAATAACAAATAATAGGGAATTTTTTTATAGAACAGAACTATTGATCTTGCAAACCAGATGCTTTTGATGAGTCATGGGAAAAAATTCAATGGACCTCCGGATACCGTAACATCCTTTGAAAACGTATAAAAAAATATTAATCAGGAACTACTGCTAAATTCGTAAATTATATGTATTGATAACACTTCAAGATATTAAAACCGGGAGGGTGCTTTTGAAATCACTGTTACAATTCCTTTTTATCCCATTTCTTGTTTTTATCCTGATTGGCTGTTCGGAAATGGACAACAAAGAAATCAAATCAGAAATCCTGGAAACCAGACAGGAAAAGAACGAGTACTTCCAAAATAGTCCCGACTCTCCCATCCCCGTTGACAAGCGGGAGCAGTTTCGGGCGTTAAATTACTTCCCCGTCGATTTGGACTACCGTGTTACCACATCCATTGATGAATATGCTGATAAAGACACAGTTGTCATGACGACAACCAAGAAACGAGAGCAGTATTATCTGCGATGGGGGTACTTTGATTTTACCATCGAAGGGAGACAGGATACGCTCCAGGTCTATCAACCTCTGCAAACCAGCGCCGACCAGGAACCGTACTTTTTTATCCCCTTTTACGATGCCACGAATAACCGGAGTACTTATGGCGGTGGACGATATCTCGATATTGCCGAACGGGAAAAAAATTCCTACGTCATCGATTTCAATCAGGCGTATAATCCTTATTGCGCATATGATTACGAGCGATGGAGCTGTCCTATGCCCCCGATGGATAATACCGTGGACTTTGCCATTGAGGCGGGGGAGAAGGTTTTATATCCGGAAGAGTAAAAGTGAATATTAGTGTCCAAGTATTCCACACAAGTTCGTATTAGGTAAGAAGACCGTGTTAATGTGTTAGCGTGTTACAGTATTATCGTTAAAAACTGTCATGCGTCTGGTCTTCCCTGCCCTGTGTCCAATGTGACTTTCGTGTTGGTAGTACCCACTTTAGTGGGATTTATTCGTTGTTAGTAGTTCGTTGTTGGTTGTGTTCATTTCAGTGTCTTCGGTGTTTAGTCTGTTATTTTGTGCGTCTTTCCAGTTTTTAATCAGCGGTTATCAGATTAATCTGTGTTCCGCCGTAGGCGGACTGCGTGCTATTTTTTTCAATCACCGGAAATCAACAATCCTCCCCGCAATTGATGTCGGTTGGTAAAGAACTGCCGGTACACCAACATCCCGGTAATGATACTCCCGATCGCCTTCGTCGCCAGGAGCATGTACATAATCACAATTTGATACCGTATTGCCTGTACTGGTGGAGTGCCGGCCAGGATTTGCCCCACCATAATTCCCGGAAGATGCACGATTCCCACGGTCATGAGTGAATTGATAGAGGGAATCAGCGCACCTTTTACGGCTGCTCGTAAACTCCGGTTGATAGCCTGGGTCGCATTTGCGCCAAGCGCCAGGGAGGCTTCGATCTCCATTCGGCGTTGATGGATCTCAGAACTGAGTCGATCCGCAGTAAGTGCGGCCCCGTTTAGCGAATTGCCGATGAGAATACCCGCCAGCGGAAGAAAGTAATTCGGGCGCCACCATGGTTCGACCGGGATGACTACCCCGATTGTAAATGCTAGTGTTATCCCTGCACTGATAATAATACTGATGAATAAAATTGAAAAGAGATTGGGGATTTTAAATTCAGGCCGTTTAACCCCTTCCCAGCTGGCAAAGGCAATCATGACAGTCAGCACTGCAAAAAGCAGCAGCAGGTTTTCGATATCGAACAGCCATTTCAGAACATACCCGACTGCCAGTAATTGCACGAATGTTCGGATAGTCCCTACTGAGACGTCCTTTTTAATGTCGATCTTCTGCCACCACGCCAGTCCCAGCGACATGGCTATGAAGGTGAGAGATAAAATCAAGTCGGTCCAGGTGAGATTGATGTAGTCCATGATTAATACCGTGTTAGTGCTCCGATAATGTAATGCCATCAAAATCACAGATTTTGGGCATTACAAATCGGAGTCCCGATTACTCACTGCGCAAATCTATGATTTGCTGCAGTGGAATTTATCGGGATGTTATCGTGTTAGGGTGTTTTGGTTTAAAACTGTCCTCAGTCCTGTGTCCATTGTGACTTTCATGCTGGTAGTACCCGCTTTAGCGGGATTTGTTAGTTGTATGTTGATTTTTGCTTTATTTGAGTTTCTTCGTGCCTCATATTTTTTCATTCGCAGTTTTCAGTACCTTCGGTGTTTTTCAGTGGTTAATCTGTTTTTATCTGCGTTCTTAGCGTCTCTGCGGTGAATCTTTTGTAGTTTCACCCCTCGAGCTCTCCAGCCAAAAACCGTTCAGCCAGTTCACCGGTTTCACCCGAAAAGAACGACTCTGCGGGGGCGATAACTTTCGACTCACCGGCGACCAGGAGCATCACCCGGTCAGCGATCAGTTTAGCCTCCGGTATATCGTGGGTGACAAACACGAGAGTCAGACCGAATTCCTGTTGCAACGATTTTGCCAGATTAAGGATCCGCTTTGTTGCCGTTGGATCTAACGCAGAGGTGGGTTCATCCATCAACAGGACTTCCGGCTGGCTGACCAGCGCTCTGGCGATCATCACGCGCTGCTGTTGTCCAACCGACAGAGCCTTGGAGTCTCTGGAAAGTAAATCGGGTGAGAGCCCGACGATTTCCAGGAGTTCCTCGGTTGTTCGCCTGGATTTATCGGTGTTCAAAAATTGTTTCGGATAATCCAGGTTTTCCCCGACGGTACCCGGAAGGAGTGCCGGTTGCTGGAAAACCATGGCGACACGACTCCTGAGTTCGAAGATATCCAGTTTGTTTATCGGCGTCCCGTTGAAGGAAATCTCGCCTTTACTCGGATCATCCAGCGCGTTCAGCAGCCGGAGAAGGGTGGATTTTCCTGCGCCTGACGGGCCCAGCACAGTAAAAATCTCATTTTGTCTGATCTCAAAGGTCAGATTTGACAGGATAAAACCTGATATGGCAGAATCCGGTGGTCGCTTGTAGACCTGGTTGATTCGAAATTGCGGAGTTTGCGTTATGGTCGCCATGGTTTGTGAAAATTCGGGCAGGGGAGATTAAAATTCAAGCAGAGAGAACAAACGCCGCCGGGGTGGCAAGACCGGCGGCGCTTGAAGCATTGGTGACGGTTGCTAAATCACCAATGTGGTGCTGGGGGAAATTTGACTTACTAAATTATGATTGTGGCTCGTTCGAGTTTTTTGAGTAGACCGGTAGTTGATGGTCGACAGTAGCCCGGCAGATATCATTGAGTTGACGTATTATCCGATTTATCTCAATAGAATTGGCGGAATTGAGATCACGAATTTCCTCCTTCGTCTCAGTGATGTCGGATGCGCTGAGCATTTCATAGGACTCTTCAATTTCATCCAGAATCAGCTGGACGGGTAACGTGATATTGTCGTAAATACGCTGCTGTAATTCGGCAAGTTTGGGTATGGCACCCAATTTTTCATCGGTGATTTGTTCCAGCACGCTAACAAGCTGAATCAGTTCTTCCTGGGGGAATCCTTCAACGTACCTGCGATGGGTAATGAGTTTGGCATAATCCATAAGCAACAGCCGGTCACGGGTGCGGACTGTGGTGGCGATGAGATGGTAGAAGATTGTTATGTACTCACGCAGCATATCGTCATCCATGGAATGGTAGTTTGGAAATGTCTGCGCATTATCTTTGTGATGGATATACTCAATTAACTCTTCGATAACCTGTTCCCGCAGGTCCATCATGTGTTCGTATATGACAAGATTGGGTCGTTGGGCAACCCGTTCGAGTGCGGCCTCATTCCTGAGTTGCCATACATCCGAATAGTGTTTCATGTTTTCGAGCAGAAACAGCAACCGCCGGAGAATATGAAGCCGCGGCGTTGGTTTCCAGCCAAGGATTTCATATGTATAAGACGGGTCAACCCGCAGTTTCTCATCGATGTACTCCATCATCCAGATACGTTCAAACGGCGGTTTGCCGATCATGTCACCGACCCATTGGCGGATAGCGACTCCCGGGATTGCCAGTAATTTTGGCATCCGGAGCGGCTTTATATCCTGGCCGTAATAATACCGGGTTGCAGTGCTGAATAGCTGGTGATGCGTGGCTTCTGACCCGGGACTTGCAAGCAGCGTACAGAGCCGGGGTAATTTCTCAGTTTTGCGGATGATACGCAGGAACATTTCATTAAGGTCCTTTACGTGTATATACGGCACGGCTGATTCGCCGTGTCCTCCGAGGATTCGCCGGTTCCATTTGGATGACAGCCATGTTTGCAGAAACATATACAGGGGCGGGTACTCGCACCAATCACTGTAGACGGCGGCCAACCGGATTATGGTGCAGGGAAACCACTGGGAGAATTCCGTGAGCATTTTTTCCCCTTCCCGTTTGCTCCAGGCATATGGGAAATCGGCATCGGGCGAGGATTCCTCAGTTAAATATTCACCATCGTTAGGGAATTCGCACGCCGCAAGTGAACTCGAAAACAAAAACCGTTTCGTCCCGATTTGTTGCGCTAGCTTGAGAACATTGAATGTCCCTGTCACATTGGTCTGCTTATATTCCGGATTATCTTTTTGGGTGAAATCGTAATAGCCGGCCAGATGCAGGACGAAGTCCGCCCCACCGTTGGATTTCACGCAGGGGACCACATGGCGCATCGTCTCCCACCGGCCCACATCAACCTGACTCCACCGCATGTTCGGATCATCAGGAATGCCGGCCTCTTTTCGGGAGCGTCTGGCCAGACAAAACAGCCGGTACTTACCTCTGGCAGCTTCCAGAAAATGGCGCCCGACAAAGCCGGAGGCACCTGTGACTACAATTCCCGGGAGTTGAGTATTCATATGTCCCCCTTAAACCGCGTTCGGGATGTTCGGGCATTAAATCTCATGATGATAATACCCGATTGCGATGTTGATGGTAATACCGATTGGTCAGCCAGATGGCACCAGCCATCATTCCATCGATGACACCGGAGAGGAATACAATCAGCAGGGTGTCAATTAACAGGTAATAGAGGAGCAGGTAGACCGCGGCAACGGTTTTTACGATCAGGGCAAAGCGGACCAGACTGTAATGGTCATCGGGATTAAATGCAGCCATTCCGTACCCAATAGCCATCACGATATGAAAAATGCCCCCCTGTGTCGGGAAAAACCGCTCGTAGCACGTACCAAATCCGAAGACTTCCATAAGGACAGTCGGACGTATCACTAATCCGATCCCAACCATCAGGCTATGCAATGCAATTGCCCACATCACGAGGGAAAGGATATTCGACGGTGACTTCCAGAGTGCAAATGTTCTTGTAAGATTCGTCCTGTTCATTTTTCCTGCTTTCCGGATGATTTACGGTGATGTTCTGAACTGTGGTGTTTCTTCAGTTTTCCATGGAGATACAAGTCCAGCACCTCATTGATATTACCGGAGATCCATGGGAAGACATCGATGTTCAGGTATTCGAGTTCACGGGTACAGGTATCAGTTAGTCCGCCACATATGAGAGTCGTGACACCGATCTGCGCCAGGTGATGCATTTTATCGATGGGATTGGCATCCAGAATGGTAATATCCTCAGAAGTGTGCACATCGCGGTTGACTATTTCAACGAGGCGTATTGTTCCGTATCCCGAGTCAAACCGGGGTGCGACCCTATCATGAAATACCGGTATAGCCACCTTCTGTCTCGCAGAGTCTGTATTTATAGCGTTCTCGTTCATAGTTGGCACTATACGGCCAGGGGCAGCTCGCTGGTCTCCTCGGCTTCAGTTTCCCGGTCGTAACAAAAAACTCCGCAATTGAGGCACCGGGTAGCCTCGTAGCGGGCGTCTTCTTCATCGATGGTACCTTCCACTTCTTTAAATGTCCCCAGTCGATCCTCCAGCGTCACCACCGGCTCATGCACCCGTGGTTTCGGTTCTATTCCGGAGATGGATTTATGCAATGACTGCGGAATAAAATCCTTCTGCCGATCTTCGATTGGCGGAATTTCGCCTTTGGTGACATAATAATGGATTGACCGTGCGGCATACCGTCCCGCTGCAATGGCCTCTACCGCCAGACCGGGTCCGGTAAAGCAATCGCCGCCGGTGAAGATGTACGGCACATCGGTCTGCAAGGTTGATTCTCTGGCATCGATAGTTTTCCATTTGGTGGTCTGCAGATTCGGAATACCTTTTTCATCCAGAAAATCGATATCCGGGAACTGTCCCACCGCCTCAACGACCATATCGCAGTCCACTGTCTCCAGCGCCCCTTCGATGGGAATCGGACGCCGCCGACCACTGGGATCCGGTTCGCCGAGTTCCATCTGCTGGATTTCCATGCCGCTGACGTGCCCGCTGCCGTTGAGGATCCGGTTGGGTGCCGAGAGGAACTTGAACCGGATGCCCTCTTCCTCGGCAGCAATGATCTCCGCCGGGTTGGCGGGCATCTCGTCCCGGGAGCGACGGTAGACGATAGTTACCCGCTCCGCACCGAGCCGGAGCGAACAGCGGGCGGCATCGATAGCGGTATTGCCGCCGCCGATGACCATTACCCGCTTACCGACCTTAATTTCTTTGCCGGCGTGAAATTTTTCGAGCAGTTCGATCCCGCTCCACATGCCGCGGGTATCGCTGCCCTCGATCTCCAGGCGATACTCGTTCCAGGCACCCACGCCCATAAACACTGCGTCGAATCCCTCGGCGCGGAGAAAATCCATGGTGAAGTCAGTACCGAACCCCACATTCGTGGTTGCCTCGATGCCAAGCTCAAGTATGCCTTCAATCTCCCAGTCCAGTACCTTCTTCGGAAGCCGGTATTCCGGGATACCGTATCTGAGCATCCCCCCGAGTTTGGAACGTTTCTCAAAGATGGAAACCTGGTGACCAAGTCGGCGGAGAAAGAATGCTGCGGTGAGTCCCGCCGGACCGCTGCCGATGATAGCCACTTTTTTCCCGGTCGACGGTGCCACCGGAATATGCAGGCGCTTGCCGCGCTCCATTTCCCAGTCTGCGACGAAGCGCTTGAGATAGTTGATCGCCACCGGCTCATCCTCGATCTGCCGGCGGCAGGCCAGGGCGCACGGTTCGGGACAGACCCTGCCGCAGACCAGCGGCAGCGGATTCCGCTCTTTGATAGTCAGCAGGGCATCGGCGTATTTTCCTTCTTTGATAAAGTTGATGTACTTCGGGATATTAATCTGCGCAGGACATTTCTGCCTGCAGGGCGCCAGGCACTCCGTGTATTGGTTCCAGTGGAGAATTTTGGCCTTCTCCGAGATTAGCGAGATAATGCCCTTGGGACACGCACGCACGCATTCGCCGCATCCCTTGCACTTTTCGGGATCAAAGTGCGGTAGATTATCCTCGCCCATGGTGATGGCATCGAACTGGCACGCTTTCACGCAGCTTCCCAGACCGATGCAGCCGCGATCACAAATATTCGGGCCGTGGTAAAATAACATAGCTGCACGACAGTCATCGAATCCGGAATAATCATATTTTTTTAACGCGCGAACCCCGCCTTTGCAGTCGTTCCCCGCCAGTTGCGGTTCCGTATCCACGGGTGCCATGCCCAGGTAATCCGCGATCTGGTTTGCTACCTCAGTCTGCCCGACTACACAGGCGTTGGCCTGGGCTTCACCATTGACGATGGCTTCGGCGCAGGCGCTGCATCCGGCGTATCCGCAGCCGCCGCAATTCGCGCCAGGCAGCAGGCTGAGCACACCCGCGATCCGGGGATCTTCTTCCACGTAAAATATCCGGCTGGCAATACCAAGTCCGACCGCCGCTACCAATCCGATTCCGGCAAGTACTATCACTGGAGACCACATATCGCTTATATCCTTATTTCCGCTGAATTTTTCATGGGTTTATATTCTTTTACCATAAGATTATAGAACGATCGCATCGGCGTCTACCCTTCGACAAGCTCAGCTCCGGGAGGAGCCTCTCCCGAGGGATGACGCCTCTGGAAGTCACTCTGAGCCTGTCGAAGAGCGGCTTCCAGTAAGCAGTTCTTTCACACATTTAGTTCCCCATTCCCGCAAACCCCAAAAACGCCAGGGACATGATACCGGCGGTGACCAGCGCCACGGCCGTCCCCCGCATCGCCTTGGGTACCGGGGAGATCAATAGGCGCTCCCGGAGTCCGGCAAACAGCACAATCGCCAGCGCGAATCCGGTAGCACTGGCTACGGAAAAAATCACCATTTCTATAAAATTGAAGTCATTCTTGATGTTCAACAACGCGATGCCCATCACGGCGCAGTTGGTGGTAATCAGCGCGAGATAAATTCCCAGCGAATCGTAGAGTGACTTGCTCTGTTTTTTCAGGAAAATCTCTACGAACTGCACCAGGGAAGCGATAATAAGGATAAATACTAATGTGCGGATAAATTCCATGTTGTACGGTTCCAGGATGTACCGATAGACCAGCCAGGTAAACACCGAGGCCAGCGTGGCCACGAAAATCACGGCAGCGCCCATCCCAATGGACGTGCCGAGTTTTTTCGACACGCCGCAAAACGGGCAGTTGCCCAGGTATTGCGCCAGCAGGATGTTATTTACAAAGATGGCTGTAATGGCGAGAATAATCAGATCCATAAGGATTCCACTCCGGGTTGGAAAATTCCCGTGGACGACCGCTTCAAGCGTCCTTCACGGTTGAATTGCACAATTGACCGGTGTCGACCCTGAAAGGGCTCAACACCGGGAAGTGCGTTAGTGACAACAACCTCACCCTCAGTCCCTCCCCTTCGTAAGGAGAGGGAAGATAAACACGTTAAATTGGTGCATCCGTTAAGCCCCTCTCCTAATTTTAGGAGAGGGGTTTGGGGTGAGGTCATCTTTTTCATGTCTGTATAAAATCCTGTCCGGTTTTGCGGCTGTACCAGTTCATCAGTCCCAGGAGGAGGCCCAGGCAGACAAACGCGCCCGGCGCCTTCACCATGAAACCGAACGGCTCGTAACCTGCGCCGAAGACGGACATACCGAACCACTGTCCCGCCCCCAGGATTTCCCTGATGGATGCGACCACTGTCAGCGAAATAGTAAACCCGACTCCGACGCTCAGTCCATCGGTCATGGAGAGTAGAACAGGATTCTTGGCGGCAAACGCCTCCGCGCGACCGAGGATGATACAGTTCACCACGATCAACGGGATGTAAATGCCCAGCTGCTGGGAGAGCGGAAAGAAGTACGCCTGCATCACCATTTCCACGATGACCACGAGCGTCGCGATGATGACGATGTAACTGGCGATCCGGACTTTGTCCGGGATCACCGAGCGCAGTATGGAGATAATCATGTTGGAAAAGACGAGGACGAAGGTCACCGCCAGGCCCATGCCCAGCCCGTTTTCCGCCGCGGAGGTGACGGCCAGCGCCGGACACAGTCCGAGGACGAGCCGGAACGGCGGCAGGTCATCCCATAATCCGTGGAGCAATACCTTTTTATACGACCGCATGGTTCCTATCCGTGTTTGGTTTGAATTCGTTTGATAATTTCATCTTTGTGTTCCTGGAGAAGCCCCAGTATCCGGTTGGTGCCGTCCAGCACCGCTTTTGAAGAATACGTGGCACCGCTGATGGCGTCGATTTCGCCGCCACTTCCACGGAGCGCGTACGATTCTTTCACCGGCATTCCGTTCCACTGCTTGCGGAAGGACTCCTTTTCAATTTGCGATCCGACGCCAGGGGTTTCGCTGTGCCGTACAATCTCCATGCCTATCAGACTGCTCTTCTCCAGGTTGATGCCGATCATGATGTAGACGTCCCCGCCGTAACCGCCGTGTCCCGGCGCTTCAATCGCTAATCCGGTGACACCGGAATTATCTTTCATGTAAAAGACCGGATACGTCTGGTCATCGATGGTAAAATTGATCTTGTTGGACAGCAGTTCGTCCGCCGGGTGACCAAAGAGATTCTCCAGCGCCGGCCCACGGACGTAGAAGTCGTTCTGCCGCTCGATCTTTGGCGCCAGAGTTACCTTCAATGCCGAGAGCGCTCCGGCTGTAACGGCGCAAATCAGTGTCAAGACTACTACCAGTCTGAGGATGTCACGCATGGCCGGACACCTCCACGCCGCGCACTTTTGGTGCAATTCGATCCAGAAGTGGCGTACACAGGTTGATGAGTAGAATAGCGAAGACAACCCCGTCAATGTCTGAACCGAACGAACGGATGAGCACCACGATCATCCCGCCCAGGAAGCCATATATCAGCATGGGAATCGGGTGTACCGGCGAGGTGGTGAAATCCGTAGCGATGAAAAAGGCACCGAAGATGACACTTCCGGAGAGGAGTTGAAACATTGGCGTGGCGACGCTGGCAGGAGCGGCAAAACGCAGGACAGCGCTGGTAAGTATTACACCCAGCAGAAAAGAAACGGGAATATGCCAGCGGATTTGCCTCAGGAGGAGTAATAATAGTCCACCGATGAGCAGGTACATAATCAGCCCATTCCCGATACCGGCGGCTTGATGCCCGAGGAAGAGTGCCTGCCAGTCGAATGCCGATTCCGCGCCGGTGCCGAGGGTTTTAATCTGTCGCATCGGCTCGATCATGTTGGCGCCCCAGTCAAAGGAGATAAACACGCCGGTGTAGTCGAATCGCTCCGGCCAGGAAACCAGGAGAATCGCGAAACTCAACGCCACCGGATGTACCGGATAGGCCCCGAGTCCGCCGAATAATCTTTTACCACCGGGGATCATAATCGCACAGCCGACCACCACCAGCCACCACGGCGCATTCGCCGGCATAAAAAAAGCGAGAATGACTGCGTACGCTACGCTGTTCCAGTTCCAGACCGCATCTCTGGAGGGTATGATTCTGATTACCGCGTATTCCAGGATGACGCTGGTCGCAACCGCCAGTCCCAGGATACGCAGCGAGTTAAGACCGAACAGATACAGGCTCGCCGCTATCGCCGGAATCAGCGCTGTCAGCCAAAACTGCTGTGTCCTGGAGATCGAGCTCCCATCTCTCCAGTGGGGACTTGACGCGACATTCAGCCTGGGGTTGATATTGTTCATCAATTACTCCGCCATATTGGTTGCACATTTGTATTAGCTGTACCAGGGGCCGGTGGGCAGGACAGACGTAGCCGCAGAGCCCGCACTCGTTGCATGCCTCCGGGTGAAATTCCTGGGCTTCGTCGAACATATCGTATTCCGCGTAGCGTCCCAGAAGATGTACTTCCAGGTTTGAAGGGCAGGCACGGGTACACTGACCGCAGTTGAAGCAGGTCATGTTGATTTCCAGCGGCAGTTCATTCGGCGATACTAAAAACACGCCATGACTGGATTTGGTCAGCGGTGTCAAATCGTTGTACTGTGCGATGCCCTTCATGGGGCCGCCGACCAATACACGTCCGCCGTCGGGTCTCGATAATTCCAATGATTCCAGGATCCACCGGATGGTCGTGCCAATGGGAAATTTTACCGTCACTGGGGTTGTAACATCATGTCCGGCAATCGTTGCGTATTTATAGATAAACGGGCTCATGCCATCGAGTGCCCCCACTAAATTAAGCAGGTATTCCACAGAGATGACTGCCACGCCGTATTCCCGGTACGAGGCGATATTCGGTATATCCTGCCCAACGATTTTTGGCACGAGATTCCGCTCGATGCGATCCTTATATTCGTCGGAGACCGGTACAATGTTTACCTGCTCGCTGATTTCTTCCTCCGCCCATTCGGAGAGGTACTCCGGGACGGTGAGCCAACATTCGGCATTCGGCGCCAGTTCCCGCATTCGCCTGATGCCTTTGTTTATTAAATCAGGATATTGTTGCATCAGTAATTCGAGGATGAAGATACTGGGTTCCTCGTTTTTCCCCTTGATGACGATTTGCTTCACCGGCGGATATTTATCCAGATCTTCTTCACGGTGAAATCGTCCGGGTTGCGCCCACGGAGAGATCGATCCCATGGCCATCAGTTTATCCTGCCGGGAACCGCCGGAAGAGGACACACCGTACTGCTCGAAGACTTCCTCTAATTCGAGCGGCGGTTCACCATTTCTTTTAATCATAACGGCCGGAACGTTGAATCCCCGGTTGGTCCAGATAGATATAATTTTATCTACGTTACCACTGATTGAGGCGTGCACGCAGTTGCCCAGCTTGGAGCGACCGATAATCTGATGCTTTCGGACGTGATCGCCTTCTTTGATTAATGGGCGGTATAACACCTGTCCCGGATATTCCAGCGGGATGACCACCATATCCGGTTCCGGGATATCGCGGATCTGCTTGTCCTGCAACGGTATCTGCGGAACATGCGGGAAGGGTTTGAAGAGCTGCGAAAGTTGTTTAATCATGAGCGGCCTGTATGGTTTGTTCTCAATAATTGAGTGCCGTCCGAAAATTTTTGTGTAGCCGAATCGTAATTTATTTTCCGGCGTCTATCCTTTCCCGGCAGGGAGCCCTTCCGGGCCGACAAGATCAGCTCCGGAGGGAGTCTCTTCCAAGAGATGACGCCTCTAGCTGTCACTCTGAGCCTGTCGAAGAGTGGCGTATATCTAACTTTCAATTGGAAGTCTCTATTCTTCTTTATCTTCATTTCAAATGGCACCGCTCGCACCGTGCTCCTCCGTCATCTGCGCTGAACATCTCTGGCTGTTGCCGGAGATGGCAGTCGTTGCACTGATCGTGATACGCCGTCTGTATTTCCCTGGGCGCATGGCAGGTCTCACACCCGGAAGAAGTATGCACCTCGTTCAGCATATTGTGGCTCATGAGATCCGGCGTGTAAGAGGCATCATGGCACGTGGAGCACTCGGCAGTATTGGCGTCGGCCTCCTGCGATTCCGGATGGCACGTCCGGCAGTTTTGCGCCGCCGTATCCGGAGCAATTTGGTGACAAAAGGAGCATTCGTGTCCCTCCACGGAAGTGAAAACTTCGTGCGTGAAATCCGCCGCCTGCATGTACTCGCCGTGACAGTTCGCGCAGGATGCCGGATCAGCTTCGCCGATTAAATCGTGGTGACAGGAAACGCATGCTCCCGTCTGTTCCGAATGCCCAATATGGTTAAAGACCACCGGGCCGGCTGAGTTGCGGAGATACAAGCGTCCGGAGTCTGTTTGCTTTTCGGGGAGGGCGTACCCTGCAATGCCGACGATACCGGCAATGATCACCACCAGGACTAATGCCCGTTGCTTGGAGCGGAGTGCGTTACCATTCATCGCTGTCATCCAGGATTATCCGTTTTTCGTCCTCGGGGGAAAGCGCGTGCCAGTGACATCCGACCTTGGTACAGATGTAAAACGGAACCCGCGCATTCGAAACACCAATTAAGAACATTGCCGCTTTGGACTGACAGGTACCGCACTCCCGCTCAGTGATTAAGGTATGATGGCATTCGGGGCACCGCAGATCCTTGACTTCCTGTCCTTTTTTAAGCCGCATGGAGGTTTTGCGTTCAAACACATTCAGGTACGCGCTTATGCCCACCTCCCCGATTTCATCTTCCGGAGTGACCACCTCCAAACGGATAATGCTCTCTTTAGTAAGTTTGAATTTGCAGTGCGGACAGTACGACCGCAGATAGGAACCGGATTTGATCTTTCTCCGCTCGTTGTAATTGTGCGGCTGCCAGTAAAGATCCTCCCAGCGATCACCGGACTTCTTTTGGGATGTCATAATGCATCTCCCGGATTAAGTGAATTAGTTACGGAAAAATTAATAACGGAAATAATGCGGACTGATGACTGAAGTAGGACGGTATGTTGCATACGATTCCTCACGCTAACGTACGTTCCAAACCGCGTGCCAGGAAAACGAGGAAAACCATAAATCAATTATTTACAACATTATATAATTATTGTATTCAGAAAACAGAAAAAACTGACAGAGACGATTGTTGCAACATCGCAACGTATGTTGCGCAACTGTTGCATGGGTGCAATCAGGAGCGACGTTTTGAAGAACAATTTTTACAGTAGTGTATCCAAATCCCCAAATCCGGTTTGTGAAAAAACGAGTTGTCCCCGGCAAATCATCGAAGCCAACAGCCCCTTCCTGGATCGGTAACCCCTGTAAAGATCCTTGCCTATTTTAACCGGTTCTGAAGATAACCTAACAAGATTTCTCCACTTCACTCGCCCCGATACATCGGGGCTGCGTTTCGGTCGAAATGACTTACTTTGTTAGGTATTTGAATGTTGAAAGCAGTTATCCCGAGCGAAAACCCGGAGGGCTGTAGTCGAGGGATCTCGGGGTTCCTCTGTTTATTACTGTTTTCAACTAATCACTCCCTTGATATACTCCCGCGTCATCTCTTCTCTGGGATCATTAAACACCTGTCCCGCGGGACCAGCCTCGATGACCTGTCCGAGATACAGGAATACCACGTAATCCGCGAGACGCTTGGCCTGCCGCAGGATGTGCGTCACCAGGACGATAGTGTAAGACGATTTCAGCGCCAATAAGCGGCGTTCGATGTGTTGACTGGATTTCGGATCCAGGGCGGAAGTCGTCTCGTCTCCCAGGATGATTTCCGGTTCGACTGCCAATCCCCGGGCGAGACATAAACGCTGTTGCTGTCCCACGGATAATCCGGACGCCGGCTCGTGCAATCGGTCGTTCACTTCGTCCCAGAGACTAGCTTCCTTGAGATATTTTTCCACGATATCGTCCAACCTGGCTCGTTTTCGTATCCCGTGAATTCGCGGTCCGTACGCAATGTTGTCATAGATGGACATGGGCAGCGGATACGGCTGCTGGGAGAGCAATCCCATCTTTTTCCGGATGTGGATGACCTCCGCCTTCGTATCGTAGATGTTCTCGCCGTCCACCAGCACCTCGCCGGTGATTCGGACAGATTCCATGGTGTCCAGCAGCCGGTTGAACGTCCGCAGCAGGGTGCTCTTGCCGCATCCGGACGGCCCGATGATTACCGTGATCTTCTGGTTCGGAATGATCAGGTTGATGTCATTCAACGCCTGCTGGTTGCCGTACCAAACATTCAGATTGTTGACTTGTATGTGGGGAGTTCCGGTCATAGTGTTTTGTTTTTCCCTTCTTTATCTGAATACCACGCCACAATGCCCGTGTTATTTATGACAGGATTTACAGGATTAACTGGATTGAAAAACCAACAACAAGAACCCTTGCGCAATCGACAATCCATAGGTGAACGCCTTCCTGATATTCCTGCATTGCCTCTTCAGCCTTATTTATTCTATGGTATTTTTCAGTTTAATCCGTTCGCCGTTATTCTGCCCACACTTTTTTTGACAGGATTTACAAGATTAACTGGATTGAAAACCAACGAAAAAACCCTCTCTCAATCGAAAACCCATACATTAATTCCTTTTTGGGCTTTTTGAATTACCTAACTAATATTTTTTTTCTATGGTATTTTTTCAGTTTAAATCCGTTTGCTGTTATCCTGTCAATCCTGTTAATCCTGTCTTAATTAGTTTTCAGTTGATTTTATGCCGCCCGAAGCGGGCGCTTACCCATCGGGTCAGCAAACTGATTACGAGAATGAGTAGCGTCAGGATAAAAGTCGAGGCGTAGGCGCGCTCCTGCACCTCCGGGATCGGTGATCCCAGCTGGAAGAAGATCGCCAACGGCAGCGTCGCCACGGGATCGGTCAGCGCCGTGGGAATCCGGTCGGTGAATCCGGCGGTAAACAGTACGGATGCCGCATCGCCAATGGCACGTCCGAAAGCGATAAGCACTGCTGTAACGATACCAGGTGTTGTCTGGCGTAAGGCGACCTTCATCGCCGTTTCAAAACGAGTAGCGCCAAGAGAATACGAGGCGTGGAATAGCTCTTTCGGTATCATGGAAAACGACTCGTCCATTGCCCGGCTCATCACCGGGACAATCAGGATACCCACGGTGATAATTCCGCCAATCAGCGATGCCCGCATCCCCAGGAACAACAGAAGGGTGAAGCCAAAGGTCCCGTATACAATCGACGGGATTCCCCAGAGGACGTCCAGGATAAACCGGATAATCCGGGGCATTCCGCTGTTTTTCTTTGCATAGATATTTAGATAAATCACCAGTGGTACACTGATGCAAAATGCAAGCACGGTGGCTCCGATAGCCAGATAAGTTGATCCGATAATAGCATTCAGAATACCGCCCGATTTTCCCAGGTAAAATCCGCCTTTTGGTGTTTGGGTGATCATCTCCAGATTCATGGTCGGTAAACCCTTGCCCAGGATAATCAGCACGATGAAAAACAGCGAGCCAACCACAATGGCCGTCGCCAGACGCATTAGCCAGATGAACAACTTTTCCTCTATGATCCTCCACTGCATTATCTCATCCTCCTCTGCACCCTGACAAGTATGATCTGCGAAATGACGTTAAAAAACGCGACCACCAGGAGTAATACCAGTGATGCAAACAGCAGCGCCGAGTCGTAGAGCGGCACGGACATCATCTCGCCGTAATTGTTGGCAATTAGCGCAGTGAGGGGATACGCCGGGTCCAGTACCGAGTGCGGAATCCGGGGCATATTACCCACCACCATGAGCACCGCCATGGTTTCCCCCAACGCCCTGGAAATTCCGAGCACGATCGCCGCAAGCAATCCCGGTGCCGCACGACGCAGGACGACTTTTTTTATCGTCTGCCACCGGGTGGCTCCCAGAGATAGTGAGGCGCGACGGAGCTCCTGGGGCACGGTCTCCAAAACCTCGCTCGAGACGTGGATAATAATCGGAAAAATCATGACCGCCAGTACGATCCCACCTGCCAGCACGCTGTAGCCGCTGGAATAGCGGTTCATCATTGGAGCGAGATGATCGCCGATGGGCGGCACGATAACCAGCACGCCCCAGATGCCGTACACCACCGACGGAATTCCTGCCAGCAGATCGATCAACGGCTTCATCCATTTGCGGGCCATACTCCGGGCGTATTCGCTCAGATAGATAGCCGTCAGGAGACAGAGCGGAATAGCGACCACTGATGCCACCACGGTAACCCAGATCGTCCCGACGATAAACGGCAGCAAGCCGAACTCCCCCCGGAGGGGATGCCAGTCCGAGGAAAACAGCACCGAGCCGATATCCGTTGTCCGCAGCAACGGCAGGGAGCGCAGAGATAAACCCAGCAGGATTAAAAAGAGAATCGAGGCGGCAAACACCGCTATGCCACGCATGGAAAATCCGGCGATTCGATCTTTGAGGAGGCGGTTGAGGTGCATCACTTTAATTTCTTAGTTAGGTAGGGACTTGGCATGGAAGGCACGTCTTGCCAGGATAAAAACTGTCATTCTGAGCGAAGCGAAGAATCTCCTCATCTGATGCTTCCAACGGCCGAAAGTCCCTATTGAACAATGGATGGGCGGAAAACCGAGGAGATCCTTCGACTCCGTCCCTTACACCGGGACTCCGCTCAGGATGACATCGATTTTCTTTGATTTCCTGATCTCACATACTTTCCATGCCCCGTCTCTCCAATTCTCAGAAACATTATTACTTCAATTTCCCCAGCTGCTCCCGCAACTGGCTCTCCGGGAGCCGGATGTATCCCGACTCCGGCACGTACTGCTGACCGTCGGTGAGAACCCATCGGATGAACTCCCTCACCACCGGACGCTCCGGCACGCCTTGCGAGACGAAGTAAAGGTCCCGCGCCGGCGGCGAGGGATAGACTCCATCAGCAATGGCGTTAAGTAAAGTTGAACGGTGCCCGTAAAATTGTTCATCCGGATCAATCGAACCGTTTTCGTTCAGATCCAGCGGCAGCACCCGCAGACCCGGAAACGGCTCTCCGCTATTCATATCATAGGCATAATTGATATTGTTGTAGCCGATCCCCAGCGGCTCTTTCTGTACAGCGTTAGCGACACCGGGATCGGCGTAGACTCCCACGCCGGTCAGGTCTTCCTGGGAGGCGCCGAAGTACTTTGCCCATGTTTTTGCGGCGCCACAGGCATCCGACCGGGTGAAGAGACGGATGGGAAGCATTTGTTTAGTTTTAGGTTCTTCATCAAGAAAGTCATTCCAGGTGGTAATCTCTTCGGTGACCCAAATATTTCGTGCTTTTTCTTTGGTGATGCCCTGTTGAACAATGGAATTAACAAGCGGATTTTTCGCATTTAGCGTTGGTACCACGGCATCTTTGGTAACAGCCACATACCACGCGCCGCGCTGGATTTCTTCGGGGTAGATATCCCTGGATACCATGCCGATATCCACTGCTGTCGTGAGTGCATCGGTCATACCTTTACCGGCGCCGCCTGCGCCAATATCCAGACGAACTTCCGGATGGATTTTCCGGAATTCCTCTGTCCATTTCACCGCCATGGGATACAACGCGAAAGCGCCGGACATGGTGATCGTCCCCTCATACCGGGGAGACGTATTTTGCGCAGAAAATCCGTTAACCGGATTTATACCAAAAGCCATCCAACCTATTAAAACACCTGCGGCAAATCTCACCATGACACCCTCCGGAAACTCTATTGTTGATATTGTCTACCAACTAACTATACAAATAATACTAATAAAGATGGGTGAGCGCAAGGTGAAAAATTTTCACCGGATTTTATTATCTGCTTTACTATAGAAATATCAAAGAGTTACTGCGATTGGAATTTTAGCATGGATTATTCATAAATTTTTTATTTACTCCATTTTGCCAGGCTCTTCCAATTAGTCTGGCAGGGAGTATGCCACTCTTCGACTGGCTCAGAGTGACAGCTAGAGGCGTCATCCTGAGTCCGTCATGAGCCGGGTCGAATGACTTGTCGAAGGGTAGACGCCGGAGAAGATGCCATCTCCTTGAAGATACACAGGTCATCTCTATAATCGGTGGTCTTCTTTCAATATCCATGAATAATTCAGGTTAGAAAAAGGGGTTAAATAATCCGGGCGGAAGGATTGACGGAGCCGAATCTGCTAAATTAGGCTACATCCTTCAGCGAAGTATGCTCCAGTTTGTCAGAGATATAGTCCCGGATATCCTGGAGAATCTGGACGATTTTTTTCTCCTCTTCCACCGGTGTGTGGTCGAAGTAGAATTTGCTGACCGAGTCGGAGGGAGCCAGCGCGCCGTCCATCATCCGGATGACCTGCGCCAGGGTAATATTTTCCGGCGACTGCGCCAGTTTATAGCCGCCGTTGACACCCCGCTTGGATTGCACAAGTTGATTTTGTTTCAAATGGAGAAACAGTTGTTCCAGATAATTCTGCGGGATATCGTACTCCTTGCAAATCTGTTCAATTTTGACATAACTGCCGTTTTCGGAATGGCGGGCAATGTAAATCAGCGCCAGAATCGCGTATTCACTTTTGGTGGTAAGTTTCATACATCCTCAATTTATCTTAATTTCAATTTTAGTGATTCTTCACAGGTAATCAAATAGTTATTTTGCGGAATCTCAAAACCCGGTGAATAATCAGTCTTCCCGAAACTGATCCACCAGGTATCCAGCAATTAATACGGACAGAAAAAGGCCCACAAGGAACGCGGCAATATTAATGACATTCGATGAGGTGGCAACGGATTCGAATCGTTGTCGAACCGCTTGTCTGATGCGATCTACGTCGTCGTGGATGGCTCTGGCGTACTGTACCAATTGAGAGCTGACTTCTTCGTATCGAAGCAATGAAGCCGAAGTCGGACGTTCCATTTGCCCCACCTGATCAAACTGGTTCCGGTATTCGGTGGCATTACGCGATATGCGCGGAACTAATCCGTGGATACTGTCCGGGAAACCGGCAGATTGGAGCACAGAATCCAGAGTGCTGATCGATGTTGTCAGCGATTGAAAGGCTGCTCCGAATTCCTGCTGTGAGATCGAATCCTGCCGTAGAATAAAGTTCTTCTCCTGACGGCGGCATTCGAGCAGTGATTGATCTACCTGAGTTGTGACCTGAAGCATGGTAAAGGTGTGCTGCAATTTCAACTGATTCCAAAGGATTATACCGGAGGCAATAACCATCAGCGTGATTATCAGGATCAGACTATTTTTGATTTTGGAATAGGCTGACATAACCCCTCCTGTCTTTGCAGATTTATTTTTCACTTTGTCGAGTAAGTATATTATAATACTTTACTTTTAAGCCAAAGCCAACAACTTCTGGGCTTCTGCATGGATATCCTTTTATTATCAATAATTATCGTGGTGGCATTAGCGCTGTTCGCCACGGAAGTGCTGCCCATCGATGTGGTCGCACTGATCGTCTTGGCCACGCTCTTTCTTACGGGATTGGTAAATGCGGAACAGGCGCTCGCCGGATTTTCGAATACCGCGACGGTGACCATTGCGGCCATGTTCATTTTAAGTTACGGATTGGAGAAGACCGGCGCCATCCGTTATGCAGGGGAGCGCATTATTCAGTGGTCCCGCGGAAACGCGGTGATTTTGTTCCTGCTGTTTCTTCCCATGGTGAGCATCATCTCCGCGTTTATCAATAATACCGCAGCGGTAGCGATCTTTTTACCACTTGCGCTGAAGTTTTCCAAGGAGTTCCAGTTTAGTCCGTCCCGGATTTTGATGCCGCTCTCCTTCGCTGCCATCTTTGGCGGAACGATGACCGTTATCGGCACCTCAACCAACATCCTGGTCTCCGCCATCGCCCAGGAACACGGACTTGGCTCGTTTTGGATGTTTGAATTGCTGCCTCTCGGAGCCATCTTCCTGGTCGCCGGATTAGCCTATATCTTTGTGTTCAACCGGCTGCTTTTACCTGTCCGCAGCAGCCAGCGGAGCCTGACCGGAAAGTATCATCTCACGCGCTACCTGACCGAACTACAAGTCAGCGAAAATTCCACACTGAATAATACCACTATTTTCCTATCTGGTGTGCTGGAGTCGTACGATGTGTATTATCTGGCTATTCTTCGGGGCAAGCAGAAAATCCTCATCGATATTAAACGGACTCTGATTCAGGCAGGCGATATTCTGTTGGTTCGCGGCACGTTTGAAGAAATACTCCGGCTCAAGGAACGGGAGAAGATGCTTCTGCTGACCGATGTCAAACTCAATGATGAAGAATTGTCTGTCGGAGATAATGTTCTGACGGAAGTCCTGATTCCGCCGACCAGCAGTCTGGTTGAATCGACGTTACGGGATGTGAATTTTCGGGACAAATACGGGTGTTTTGTGCTGGCCATCCGGCATCACGGCGAAACCGAGCGCCAAAAGATCGCAAATCTCCCTCTACGCCCCTCTGACACATTGTTAATTTATGGCTCAAAGCGTCGTGTTACCGCACTGGATGACGGAAAGAATTTTATCGTGCTGAAGGAGGTCGACATTGCCTTACCACATGGGAAGCGCTGGATGATTGCCGTCGGGACGATTTTAGCGGTTATTATTCTGGCGGCCTTCAATATCGTCAGCATCTTACAGGCGGCTATCGTGGGAAGTTTGGTGTTAGTCCTTTCCAGGACCATTACCATGCCGGAGGCGTACCGGTCGGTCGACTGGAGTGTGATCATGCTCCTGGCGGGGGTGATTCCCATCGGAGCAGCCATGGAAAATACGGGGTTAGCTCGAATGTTGGGAGAAAGTGTTGCTACGTACGGTGGTCCGTTTGGCCCGACGATGGTGGTGGCGTTGTTCTACTTAGTGACGAGCGTCCTGACTGAGCTGATGTCGAATAACTCTGCTGCGATCGTCCTGGCACCCATCGCAATCTCGACAGCCCAATCGCTAGGTATTTCACCCATGCCCCTCCTGATGGCAGTGACCTTTGCCGCCTCAGCATCATTTATGACGCCGGTCGGATATCAAACTAACGCAATGGTCTACGGACCGGGCGGCTACAAATACACCGATTATTTTCGGTTCGGGGCACCGCTGAACCTGCTGTTTCTTATCATCGCCACGATCTTCATCCCAGTGATTTGGCCGTTTTAAACGGGACAGACTTGGACTGGATTTTATACTCCGGATTGATAACATTAGAAAAAAGTAAAGGAGCCCTCATGGTATCACTGGGAAAAAGATTCCTCACCGCTGGTGTCGTACTTTTATTGTTGTGTGGTCTCCTGAGTGCACAGGACGAGGGGTACCCGGCAGTATCATATGGGCAGAGCATCTATGTACCCGTGTATTCTCATGTGTATTTCGGGGACAGCGAACGGGAATACAATTTATCCAGTACACTATTAATTCGGAGTGTCAGCCAGACAGATAGCATAGTTGTCACGAAAGTGCAATATTTCAATAGTCAGGGGGAATTGGTGCGACAATACGGGGATACGCCGAGAGTCGTAGCGCCATTACAATCCATTTGGTATATCGTGCGGGAAAGCGACAGAGCAGGAGGGGCCGGCGCCAATTTTATCGTCCACTGGAATGCGGCATCCCCGGTAAAACCACCGCTGGTGGAAACGGTTAACATCGGCACAGCCTATGGACAGGGAATCTCTTTTGTCCGTCCGGGAATTGTACTGGACGAACTCAAACCTTCCGGCTCAGAGAAACCGTAATCCTGTATTTCCGGCCGGTGAAACCTTCACTACCCGATATCGTACTTCTGCATTTTACGCCACAAAGTCGATCTGTGGATCCTCAGTTCATCAGCGGTAGCCTGCCGGTCCCAGTCATTTTTTTGCAGTGTGTCAAGGATAACGTCCTTTTCTCCGGATTGCAGGGGTTGTTTCGAAGAGGGCACAGACTGGTCTTTCTGAATATTTATTAATTCCAGGGGAAGATGGTGAAGCTGGATCTCGCCGTCCTTAATCATCACAAAGGCGTGTTCTATGATGTTTTCCAGCTCCCGGATGTTGCCGGGAAAATCATATTTCATCAGCGCCGAAAGTACGCCTTCAGAGACCCCGGAAATATTCCGGTTCATTTTACGATTGAAAGTATCAATAAAGTGATCAACCAGGAGTGGTATATCGTCCCTGCGTTCCGAAAGCGGTGGAAGGCTTATTTTTACCACGTTAATGCGATAATACAGATCATCCCGAAATTTGCCCGTCTGCACTAATTCACGCAGGTCCTCCTTGCTCGCGGCGATGATTCTGACATTGGTCTCGATCGACTCGGTGGCTCCGAGTGGTTCATATTCGTGTTCCTGCAATACCCGCAAGAGTTTTACCTGAGTGGATAACGGCAGGCTATCGATCTCATCGAGGAAGAGCGTACCGCCTTCCGCCCGGGCAAACCGCCCGGGTTTATCCTTTTTTGCATCGGTAAAGGCGCCCTGGACGTAGCCAAACAGTTCGGATTCAATCAGGGTCTCCGGAAGTCCGCCGCAATTCAGTGCGATGAACGGTTCGTTTTTCCGGGCGCTCAGGTTATGAACGGCATTGGCAAATATTTCCTTGCCCGACCCGCTAGGACCTTCGATGAGCACCGTGCTTCCGCTTTCCGCGATATTCGGAAGGATATCAAAAATCTGGAGGATTTTGCGGTTCTTTGAAACGATGTCCTGAAAGGTATATGATTTTTTAATTTCCCGCTTCAGCTCTTCGATTGCAGAGAGATCCCGCACGGTTTCCAGTCCGCCGATAACTTCCCCGTCCGCGCGCTGCAAAATCCCTGTGCTGATGCTAACCGGCAGCATTTTGCCGTCGGCACGGAGGATGTTCGCCTGCATATTCGAGATCGGCTGACCGGACTGGATTGTCTGAATCAGTGCACAGGCATTTTCGCAGATATTCGCCCGCAGGACATCACAGCAATATTGACCGACGGCCTCTTCCCTGGTAATACCGGTCAGTGTTTCGATGGCTGTATTAAAATAGGTGATCACCATGTCGCGGTTCACCGTAAAAACACCTTCTGTCAGGCTGTTCAAAATGGTGTCAGCGTGCAGAGTTGGTATCGGTTTTTGTCCTGATTTGCTCATAAGAACCTTCCCTTACAGAAAATAAGCCCCCACCAACCGATGGGGGCTTATTTTGGAGGACTTTACCATGAAACGAATGTCTATTTGTTTACCCGTTCTCCGCAGCTGGGACAGAATCTGGAATCACGTGGTAATTGGGTTCCGCAGGCATGGCAGTATTTGGCCTCGGTCGTTTCCATGGTCGCCACGTCTGCCTTACCATTACCGTTTTTATGTTGCTCCGCCTTAGCGTTGGCGGCGTGCTTAATCCAGGTATCCACGTGCTCGTACGGTTCGTACTCTTCTTTGTAGGTGGTATCGTCGATTTTTCCTTCCGCGTAATCGATTTCGATTTCGCTCAGTTCCCGGATTATGGTCTCCGCATCAATATCCTGCAGACCCTTCCGTTTACTACTCCGCTTTTTCCTGTCCATCTCCGGGAAGAGCGCAACGCCTGTTCCAATGATCATCATAATCCCGCCGAGCCACATCCAGTTTATCAATGGGTTAATTCTGGCAGTAATCCAGATGTTCCGCTCTTTATCAAATCCGCCCAGAATAACATACAGATCCTCCGCCAGCGTCATCCGGAGTGCTACTTCGGACATAGGTTGATCGTTGTTGAAAAATTTGGCCTTTTCCGGGCGGACCTGTCCCACATACTTCCCGTTTTTTTCAACGTCTAATACTGCAATACCGGACCATTTCAAAGCATTTTGGAAATCGATGAAATCGGCATAGGTTAAATTATAATTTTCGATTTGCATCGAATCACCTTTGGATAGCTTGGATTCAGCTTCCGAGTTGTATGCCGATGAGCCGGTGATTCCGATGAAAATCATTACCACACCGATGTGAATCAGGTATCCGCCATAACGCCGCTTGGTGTTGATAACCAGTGTCCCGAATGACTTCATCCAATTCTCTCCGGTTCGCTGCATCGTTGCCACCGTTCCCTTGTAGAACTCCTGGAGGATGCCGGCTAATGTAAAGGCGGCCAGTCCCAGGGTAATCAGCGGATAGAGCTCGTTGATGCCGAATAATGCCAGCAATACCACCGTTGCGATACCTGTCGCAGTCGGGATGCTGAAATGGCGCACGAAATTGGATGAACTCGCTTTCCGCCAGGCAATCAGGGGCCCGATTCCGGTGAGGAGAAGAACGAAAATCCCAAGTGGGACGTTCAGCGAGTTAAAGTAGCTGATTTCCACTGTCCGCTGCTCGCCGAAAAAGATCCGGGAAGTCAGCGGATACATGGTGCCCCAGAGCACCGTAAACGTCATCGCCGAAAACGCAATATTAGAGAGGAGCACTGTCCCTTCTCTGGACAATGGCGACTGTACTAGATTTTCCGATTCCAATAGATGCCTGCGACTGAAAATCAGTCCGAATCCACCAAATAACACAATGCCAAGGAAGACCAGAAAGTACGGCCCCATTTCCGAGTCACCGAAGGCGTGAACCGACTGGAGCACGCCGCTCCGTGTGAGATAGGTGCCAAAGATGGTCATGGCAAAAGTGATGAGCAGGAGACTCACATTCCAAAATTTAAAAATACCCCGTCGCTCCTGCATGATCTGGGAATGGACGAACGCCGTTGCCAGCAGCCACGGCATCAGAGAGGCGTTTTCAACCGGGTCCCAGCCCCAGTAGCCACCCCATCCCAGTTCCACATACGCCCATTGCGCACCAATAAGATTCCCGAGGGAGAGAAACAGCCATGCCATGAGTGTCCATGGCCGGGACTGCTTCAGCCAGCTGGAATCCAGGTTTTTCGTGACCAGTGCCGCCACCAGGAATGCGAACGGTACCGTCCAGCCCACATATCCAAGGTAAAGCAACGGCGGATGGATGGACATGCCCCAGTTCTGAAGCAGGGGATTCAGACCGTTGCCGTCTCTCGGCATAAAGTTGAGCGTCTCAAACGGTGATTTCACGAAAATCGTCAGGCCGAAAAAGAGGAGCGAGGTAAAGGCGAAAACAGAGAGCATAATCGGCATGAGTTCACGGTAATCCTCTTTGTGGCGCCAGACGAAAATTGCGGCAAACACAGTAATCAGCCACAGCCAGAGCAGCAGGGAGCCCGCCTGACCTGCCCACAATGCGGAAAACTTGTAATAAGTTGGCAGCGCCTCATTGGTATAGGAGGCCACGTACTTGTTCATGAAATTACTGATCAGTAACTGGTAAACCAGAATAACCACGCCCGTGGTAATGGTCACAAACATGGTGTAAACGCCATATTGTGCCTGCCGGATCAGTGCTGTATTATTGTTCTGCTGCCATGCCTGAAGCCCGCGGATAATCGTCCAGATAGCCGCGAGCCCCCCGAGCACCAGCAGAATAGATCCAAATTGGTTCATAAAATCCCCCACGTAGAAGAGTCTGTATGTAGTATTTGAGCGTATTTTCTCATGACGATAATATGCATTCAAATCCTGTGCCATCTATCAAAAATCGCTCAACCGCAGGATTATACTCGAAGCTGCATTAGAAGTTTTACCACGGATAAAGACAAGCGACACGAATTCTCTAAAAAGTGAGAAATTCAGTCATATTACTCGACCAGCAAAAGATTCACCGCAGAGAGCGCGGAGAAAACCCAAAATGATGAAACACCGGAAAACACTAAACAGAAAAAAATTGAGCCACGAAGATACGCGAAGGAAACGCTAATTAGCAACAACCAACAAAACCCTCTAAAGAGGGAACTACCAACACGCTTGGAGTTTCAGACCGGGGACTGTTGACACATGACCCATGACAAGTTTATTAACAATAACACTTTAACACGGTAACACCATAACACTGTTTTTGCCCATAATCCTCTTTGCTCTCCTTAATGATATTTCTACATTTCCATCTATTTAACATCTCAGGAAAGGAACCATATGTTTCACAACCTCAAAGATCCCATGAGCGGTCTCACGCACTTTATCGGGGCATTGCTTGCCGTGGTTGGTTTAGTTCTGCTTATTCTGCGTGCCTCCGATCCGGTGAAACCGTGGCACATCGTTTCGTATTCCATCTTTGGTGTGGGAATGATCGCCCTGTACACGGCCAGCACACTTTACCACTGGCTGGATCTTTCGGAAAAGGGAAACCGACGGCTTCACAAGTTTGACCATATGATGATTTTTGTGCTGATTGCTGCGACGTACACACCGATCTGCCTTATTCCGCTCCGTGGCGGCTGGGGCTGGAGTCTGTTTGGCGTGATCTGGGGACTCGCAATCGCCGGCATCCTCTTCAAATACTTCTGGATGGATGCGCCGCGTTGGCTTACCACGGGTATCTACATCTTTATGGGCTGGATTGTCGTGGTGGGGATATGGCCATTGGTGACTACTCTGCAAACCGGAGCGCTGTTCTGGTTGGTCCTTGGTGGACTGTTTTACTCCATCGGTGGTATAATCTACGGGCTTAAAAAACCGGATCCCTGGCCGAATTTTTTCGGCTTCCATGAGATATTTCATGTCTTCGTCATACTCGGTACCCTCGCCCACTTCTGGGTGATGTACGAGTATGTGATTCAGTTTGGGTAACTGAATAGCACGCGGGTGAACACTCCGGAAGGGGCTCCTCCCGGAGCTGAGAACTCAGAGAAAAACGCTAAAAGAATAACAGACTCACCACTGAAAAACACCGAAGACACTGAAATAAACACAACCAACAACGAATGTCTATCAACGAACAAAACCAGCTAAACCAGTCATGAGCCCGTCAAGGGCCGGGCCATCGACTGGCCTGGTCGAATGAGCGGGCACTACTAATACCTCCGAAGATCCAGACCGAGGACAGTGGACCCACGACACTTGACATTTTTTAACAATAACACATTAACTTACACTCTCACGCAATCAGCTCTCCAAAAATAACTACCAACAACGAACGACGAACAAAATTACGTCAACCGCTCAATAATCTCCCTGTGCTCCGGAAATTCCCTGAGTAACTTTTCACGATCTCTGAGATCAAAGTCGGCAAACTCAAATCCCGGTGCCATAGTGCAGCTGACCAGGGTATAGGAGTCAGGTTGGTCCACTCTGGAACCGAACCAGGTGCTGTTGGGAATGATGGCTTGGTGCTGTTCGTCCAGTTCCGGATTCTCTCCCAGGAAAAATTGACGGTGGTGACCATTTGATTCGATAAGATGCATGTCCAGGCGGCTTCCGGCGTAAAAGTGCCATATTTCATCGGATTTCAACCGGTGAAAGTGGGATATATCTTCAGAGCGGAGCAGGTAATAAATCGAAGTTCCGAAAGTACGGTCGCCAGAATATCGGTCGGGAAGAACATTTCTGGGAATCTTTTCACCGGACCGGTAAATCTCTCTGTAGAATCCACCCTCCGGATGCGGTTCCAGATTCAGATGTTCGATCCAGTACTCAGCGGTCTTTTTCAATGGGGAGTCCCTCCATTTCCATAATTTTCAACGCATTGGTTGTAGGACACGGGCCAGGATGTAGTTTGTAGTCAAATGCCATTCGGGAATCCTCTATAGTTTCCCGGAAGTGATAATTTTTCAAAGAAAAGATATCTTCTTCCAGTTGGGTAAGTTCCAGGTCGTGGGTAGCAATGACTCCGAAGGCTTCCATTGATGCGAGTTCTTTGATGAACGATCGGCTGCCGATGAGCCGTTCCCGGTTGTTGGTGCCCTTAAAAATTTCATCCACCAGATAGAAGACCGGAAATTGTCCGGCGTTTGCTATGGTCTCATATAATTGCTTCAACCGGCGTACCTCTGCGTAAAAATACGAGATGCTGTCGTTGAGTGAATCTGTCACCTGAATGCAGGTGAAAAGCCGCATCGGTATCGTCGAAAACGCGACTGCATCAACAGCTGTTCCTGCGTAGGCCATCTGCAGATTGACACCAAGGGTGCGGAGAAAGGTGCTCTTTCCGGACATGTTGGAGCCGGTAACCAGGGATATTTTATTTGCTTCCGTCATCCGAAAATCGTTCCGAATCCGCTTTTTTTCAGGTATCAGCGGGTGTCCAATCTGTTTTAGGTTGAGTTTGGAATTATCCTCGGCGACAGCAAATTCAGGATAAATATACTCAGGGTTCAGCCATGCATAATTCGCCAAAGATGAAAGCGCTTCTAGCGTATACCAGCGATCCAGCCAGGTTTCGAGTCGCGGTTTGATTTCTTGTTTCATGTGAGTCAGTCGCTGTGAAAAATAGAAATCCCAGGGGACCAAGCCGTTTAACAGGATCCAGAGGAATTCATTCCGCTGGGAGACTGCAGCGAGCCCTGCGAGGATCTGCAATCGCTGAATGATGCGCGATGGCCTGGAAGTTCCTGATGTGAATGGTCTGGTGAATTCAGCAAGGTTCGAACCGGACTTATACGTAAATCGCTCCAGGTGAAGCAGCACTGACTGGAGCGGCTCCAGGAGTTTCTCGATTTGGTAGATTTCGTCGAACAGTTCGCTGAAATCCCGGTACCGGATGATATAAATTCCGCCATAGAGAAGGACAGTGATTAAAAAAATTGGCGGGAATTCGGACAATAAAAACAGCAAAAATAAGGTGATGTTCAAAACCGCCAGCACAGATAATCCGGTAATAATTTTTCCCAGCGAGGAGGACGTGCTGGAACGTTTCAGCCATTGCACCAAATATTCGCCGCGCCACTGGGTGCGTCTGCCGGATTCACCCATTGTTTGCAGCGCAAGTTTATCGCGGAACAGCGTCATCGGGTCCAGTTCGCGGATGAGAATGTTTCGCCATTGGATTTTTTCAGGGACTGGCACCGGATCTGACATCCAGTGGAGTAGTCGCTGGCTCCCTTTTTCAGATCCGGTAGTATCAATCAGATGGTGCATCGAGTGGGATCCGGCGAGATTCAAATCCCTGGCATGGGCAGATTCCTGTGGGAATTTGTCCAATTCCGGCTCGGGAATGTTTTCCCACTCCAGAGATGCACGAGCGATATGGTGCGATTTGATTTCTTTCCACTTCCGAAACCGCTCCAGTGCCGCTTTGATGCCGTTGTGCCACCGCACGATGAAAATGAACGCGATGATAAAAATACCAATGGCTATCCACGCCGCTATTTCTGAAATCAGGAAGTGGAGGGCGATTGCCACCGTCGCGCCAAACACAGCAACTCCCAGACGAGTCCACGAGAATTTGTTGCTCCGGTCTTCTAGGGATTCTATACGCCGGTCGATCCTTTGACAGGCCCTTTTCAGGGCTTTGATTCGTTGAGATTTGGATGATTGGTTCATCTATAAATAAAATTACAGAAATTTTTTGCAAAAGTAACCGGAAGACACCTTTGAATCTCTATTTCCTTCTTGTACTTGTTATTCGGCCTTGGAAACTGATTTGCCGCAACGTTCAGTGAGCGGAGGTAAGTGAGAACCAGTTGTTTGACCGCAGGGAGTTTCTGGTTCTCACCCGGAGCGAACTGCTAGCGTTTTCAAATCAGTTTCCGTTGCCGGATTTTTGTACACTTTTTCTAAAAAAGTGTGATAATTATCTGTTTTTTCTCCCCTTTTGCATCAAGGCAAAAGGGGAATAAAAAATCAAGGCTGCCAAATCTATTTCTGTCATACTATCGGCTTCCTCGGGGACGAATCAGAACTCCCTCCGGTCAAACAGTTGATTCGTCCTATCCTCGGTGCGCCGGGTATGAAGACGAAATAGATTTGGAGGCCTATAAAAACAAGAATGTTACTCCAATAAATTCACTACGACCCGACCAACCTGTTTCCCATCAAGAATCCGATCAATTTCGTCGGAGAGTTCCTCAAGTGAGCATTCCCGGGTTATCTTATTAAGCATCTCCAGTTTCCAATCGGTCGCGATTTTCTCCCAGAGCGGCTGCCGGATTGCCATGGGATAGTTTGCCGAATCAATGCCAAGCAGGCTGACGCCACGGAGAATATAAGGGTAGACAGTCAACGTCAGGTCGGCGCCGGCGGCATTACCGCAGGTGGTCACCGTCCCCTCATAATCCATAGAGCGGATGGCTGTAGACAGGGGATTTCCGCCAACTGTATCCACGACACCGGCCCATTGACGCGTTAGCAGCGGCTTCCCAGAGATGTCGTTGACCGCATTTCTTGTGATGACCTCTGACGTACCTAAGGAATGAAGATACTCAGCTTGGTCCAACTTCCCGGTGGATGCAATTACCACAAAGCCTTCCAGAGCCAGCAATGCTACAGCAAAACTCCCGACGCCGCCGGTGGCGCCGGTGACCAGTATTTCGCCATCATCGGGGGAGGTACCGTTCTCAAGCAATTTTTTCACGGACATAGCAGCGGTAAACCCGGCAGTGCCGTACATCATGCTCTCTTTCAGTGACAAATTTTCGGGTAAACGAACAATCCAGTCCGCCGGAACACGAATGTATTGCCCGAAACCGCCGGAGGTATTCATACCGAGATCGTACCCGTGGACGATCACCTTATCGCCGGGAGAAAACTCCGGTGCCTTGCTATTCTCAACAATACCGGCGCTGTCGATGCCCGGTGTGTGCGGATATGCTCTGGTCACCCCTTTATTTCCCGTAGCGGAAAGCGCGTCTTTATAATTCAGGGAGGAGTAGAGTACCCGGATAAGTACATCACCCTCAGGGAGACTATCGATGGAGCACTCCTGAATTGAGCGGGTGAACTCGCCGTCTGCGGTTTCTTCGACCACTAATGCTTTGAAAGTTTGTGAAGTCATGATGAAAACAGTGTTAAAGTGTTATGGTGTTACTGTATTACCGTTAAAAACTGTCATGCGTCCAGAGTCCTCGGTCTTGGATCTCAAACGTCTCGCCTGTTGGTAGTACCCGCTACAGCGGGATTTTTGCACTTGGGACACTGGAATTTGGCACCAAGCTGGTCTTCTAAACTCATAGTGCTCTCCTGGATGTTAGGTGAATGAATGGATTAATAATACGGGTATTTTATCGAAGTTTCCAACAGGAGTGCTGTTACAATTATTTTGTTATGAATAGTGATTTGTAGAGCAAGTTGCCAACTTGCTCTACCGATCCGAACATTAATTCAGGCTTTACTAGGACCCAAAATCTGAAACTAAATTGTCACTTACGTAAAACCGAGTATCAATAAACTCGGTTATAACGTCGACGAATTGTGGCAAGTTGGACTGCACCGTATTTGAAAGCCCCTCCCGCAGACCGAAATCGGCTCCGGTTAGAGTAAATAGGACGGCATCCGGGGCTTCCTCATAATATTCGTTTACATAAGTAAGAAGGTAACCCGGTGATAAAGCATGCATCATCGAGAGAGTGGAATCTGCCGGGGATACGTTTACGTGGGAAATGTCACCGGGGTTACCGGTTTTTGATGCGTCGACAAATACGACATAATCCGACTCAGCGATCGATACGATATGCTCTGGGAGCAGTTGATGTGCGACGATAAAACGGATGTCAGTGTATTCAGGAAACCGTTCTTCCAATGCTTCCACCGCGTGCCATCCGATGGCATCGTCTGCGCGGAGCGGATTACCGTATCCTATGACCAGGATGCGTGACATCAGTCGCGTATCAGCCGGTCGATGCGCTCGCCGTTCGAGTTAATGAGCTGGATATCCAGCGGCATTTGTCCGACAGCGTGGGTCGAGCAGCTCAGACACGGATCGAACGCCCGCACCACGGCTTCCACACGATTTAGCATGCCTTCTTCCAGCTGGTCGGATTTCACGTACTGCTTGGCCACCTGCAGGATTCCGCGGTTCATGGCCAGATTGTTGTGCCCGGTCGCGATAATGAGATTCACGTCGGTAATCAGGCCTTGCCCGTCGATCTTGTAGTGATGAATCAGCGCACCGCGCGGCGCCTCGGAGACGCCGATGCCCTCCCGGTTGTTCGGGCCGGCGAACGCGCGGTGGTGATCACTGAGGACGTTATCGTCCTGCAGCAGGGATTCGATCTTCTCCAGTCCGTGCAGGATTTCGATGAGCCGGGCGTAGTGGTAGTGAAACGAGCTCAGGACCACGGGGCCGCGCTCAAGCTCGCGGAATTCCGTCCACTCCTGGTCTGCCAGCGGGGTACCGCACCCGTCAGCGGTGTTCAGGCGCGCCAGCGGACCGACACGGTAGATGCCGTCGGGATAGCCGTCCGGCTTAAAGTATGGAAACTTGAGGTAGCTCCATGGCTCCACTGCCTCGCCGATGTACGTCTGGTAGTGTTCCGGGTGGAATTCCTCGACGACTTTGCCTGCAGCATTTACGACACGAAGCATACCATCGTAATGCTCCAGTTCGCCCTTGGAATTCACCAGGCTCAGAAATTTGGTAGGAAAGTTGGCGAAGGTGCGCATTTCGTCCCGGTAGTCCTCCATAGTCTGCTTGAACCAGACCAGTACCCGCTGGGCAATCTCCATCGCTTCGGGAATCCCGGCGAGGATCTCATCGCGTACTTCTTCCGAGAGCGGCTCGTTAACGCCGCCGGGCACCACCCACGGGGAGTGAATCCGCTTGCCGCCGAGTTTTTCTATAATCTGCTGACCGAACTGGCGGAGGCGAATCCCATCTTTGGCAAAATTCTTGTCCGACTCGATGACGCCAAAGATGTTGCGCTTCGCGGGATCGCTGTCCATGCCCAGCACGAAGTCCGGCGAGGAGAGGTGAAAAAAGTTCAGGGCGTGAGACTGCACCAGCTGCGCCAGGTTCAGGATTTCGCGGAGGCGGACGGCGGTCTCCGGGATCTGCACCGCCATGATGGCGTCTCCGGCTTTGGCGCCGGCGATAAGGTGGCTCACCGGACAGATACCGCAGATGCGCGCCATGATGGACGGCATCTCCTGAAATGGCCGACCCTCCACCAGCTTCTCGAATCCGCGGAACTGGGTCACATGAAACTGGGCGTCGTCCACGTAGCCGTACTTGTCCAGATGGATGGTGATTTTCCCGTGCCCCTCAATGCGGGTGACGGGATCGATGGTAATTGTATCAGCCATAATAGCGCCTGTAATCTTCGATAGTTAAATGTCGCATAGATTTATTTTCCGAACCGGGTTTTGTCAGTGAGTTCCGGCGTGCGGCCATCCAGAATTTCGATTAACGCATATTTGATAGTCTCTGCCGGCGGCGGGCAGCCCTGCATGTGGAGGTCGACTTTTATGACCTCGTGCACCGGCCGGACTTTCTCGAACAGTTCCGGCACCGTTTCCGATGGGACGATCTCCTGCACGGTCACATTCTCTTTGTACGCCCGGTCGAAAACCGAGGCCAACGGAAAGGAGTTGCGCATAGCCGGCACGTTGCCGGTGACGGCACAGTCACCGAATGCGATAACCATGTTCGAATTTTCCCGTACCTTTTGAATCTTTTCCAAATCTTCGTGGCTGCTCACCGCACCTTCGACCAGGGTGACATCCACATCTTCCGGAAATTCTTTGATGTCCACGTACGGACTATACACCAGTTCAATTTTCTCGGCGATGTCCAGCAGCGCCTCGTCCATATCCAGGAACGACATGTGGCAGCCGGAGCATCCGTCCAGCCAGATTGTTGCGACTCGTGCTTTACTCATGGTTGTCTCCTACTCCTCTTCTTCGCGCATGACCGACAGATACGGCAGGAATTGCCGTGTCTTTTTCATCTCTGCCACGGCTTTGCCCTTTTCGAACAATGCACCGGTGGGGCAGACCTGCACGCACTTTCCGCAGCTGGTACAGGTTTCGGAATCGCCCCAGTCCTGGTTGAGATCAGTAATAACTTTCGCATTGATACCCCGGTTGGCGATGTCCCAGGTGTAGGCGCCTTCCACCCCCTCGCAGACCCGAACGCAGCGCGTACACATGATGCAACGGTTGTGATCCACGGCGAACCGGTCGTGGGTGGCGTCCACCTCCATCCGGGGATACAGGTACGGATACTCTACATGATCCATGCCGAGGCGCTGTGCCGTATCCTGCAGCTCGCAGTTGCCGTTGGAGACACAGACCGAGCAGACGTGATTCCGCTCGCTGAAGATCAGCTGGAGAATCTTTTTGCGGTAATTTTGTATGCGCTCCGAATCGGTGTGGACTTCCATACCTTCGTACACCTGGGTGACGCAGGCAGGATGGAGTTTATCCGAGCCTTCAACCTCGACGATGCACATCCGGCAGCCGCCGTTGGGGCGCAGCCCCTCCAAAAAACAGAGCGTGGGAATGTAGATATCGTGCTCCCGGGCGACCTCCAGAATCGTGGCATCGCCGCGGGCGCCGACCCGTTTCCCATCGATGGTCAGGGTTTTAACTTTTGTCCGTGATGCCATGACTTATTCCTCCCCTTCCATTGCATGGGTGAACTTTTCCGCCGCCTTCTGCAGATGGGTGTCATAATCTTCCCTGAAATATTCCAGCGTGCTGAGCACCGGCTGTGGCGCCGCCTGTCCCAGTCCGCAAAGGCTGGTGTTCCGCACCACGTCGCAGAGATCTACCAACAGATCCAGATCACGTTGCGTGGCTTCATCTTTGGAGATCTTATCCAGCAGATCGTACATCTGTGCGGTGCCCACACGACACGGCACGCACTTGCCACAGGATTCCGATTTGCAGAACTCCACGAAATACTTCGCCACGTCGGAGACCATGTCGGAGGAGTCGTCCACCACGATCATCCCGCCGGAGCCCATCATGGTGCCGACCTCCTTCAGCGACTCGTAATCCACCGGCATGTCCAGATGCTCTTCCGGCACGCAGCCACCGGACGGCCCGCCAGTCTGCACCGCTTTGAATTTCAGGCCTTCCGGCAGTCCGCCGCCCAAATCAAAAATGATATCCCGCAGCGTGATGCCCATGGGTACTTCGATAAGACCGGTGTTATTGATGCTGCCGGCCATAGCGAACACCTTGGTTCCTTTGCTATTATCCGTTCCAATGGAAGCAAACCATTCGGCGCCGTTCCGGATAATCGGCGCCACATTTGCGAACGTTTCCACATTATTTATGAGTGTCGGATGTCCCCAAAGACCGTATTCGGCAGGATACGGCGGTCGCGGTCTAGGCCGTCCCTGACGCCCCTCGATGGAGGCGAGGAGCGCGGTTTCTTCGCCGCAGACGAATGCTCCGGCGCCCAGGCGAATTTCCAGGTTAAAACTAAACTGGCTTCCAAAGATATTATTGCCCAGTAGATTCAGACGGCGGGCGCGCTTGATGGCCTCCCGCAACCGTTCGATGGCCAGCGGATATTCCGCCCTGACGTAGATGTAGCCCTTGTCCGCACCGACGGCGTAGCCGGCGATAGCCATGCCCTCCAGCACCCGGTGCGGATCGCTCTCCAGCACGCTGCGATCCATGAACGCGCCGGGATCGCCCTCGTCGGCGTTACAGACCACGTACTTCTGATCGTCCTCGGCGATGCCGACGGTGCTCCATTTTAGTCCGGTGGGATAGCCTGCGCCACCGCGGCCCCGAAGCCCGCTGTCGGAGATCACGTCGATGACCTCGCCGGGAGACATTTCGGTAATGACTTTGTTCAGAGCAGTGTATCCCTCCATGGCTATATAGTCTTCGATCTTCTCCGGATCGATCTTGCCGGAATTTTCCAATACTATCTTCACCTGTTTATCAAAGAAAGGCATCTCCGGATCCGCCTTCAACCGCTCGATTGGCTCAGTCTCAAGGTGATTCAGAATCTCGCCGGCATCTTCCGGCTTTACCTGGGTATACAGTATTCCATCCGGTTCGATTAAGACCAGTGGTCCGGCGGCGCACAATCCCATGCATCCGGCGCCTTTCACATCAACGGTATCACCCAATTCCTTTTCCTCGATGCCGGACTGGAGACTTTCAATAAGTTGTACGCCCTGGGAGGACTGGCAGGAGGCGGCATTGCAGACAAAAATCAGGTGATCCAGATCCTCCCGGGCCGCCAGCTCGTTTTTCGCGATTTCCTGTAATTCATCTCTAGTCATTGTCTAACCAGCCTTCCAGTTTACCGGTGACGGTCTCTTCGTCCAGTTTCCCGACCACCTCGCCGTCGAACACTGCCGCCGGTGCCAGTCCGCAGGCGCCGATGCAGCGCGCCGTGAGGAGTGAGACCTTGCCGTCCGGCGAAGTTTCGTCCGGTTCGACGTTCGCGACTTCACCGATCTGGTCGATTAATTTGTCGGCGCCTTTGATGTGACATGCCGTGCCGGTACAGACCACACACGTATGCTCGCCCTGGGGGCGCAGGTTGAAAAAGTGGTAAAAAGTCGCCACACCGTACACGCGGCTTAGCGGGACGTGGAGAGTTCCGGCGACGAACTTCAGGGCGGATTCGTCCAGGTAACCGAAAATGTCCTGTACATTATGTAGCGTCTCGATGAGTGACGAGCGGCCTATACCGAGCTTCCGCATCTTGCCCTGGAGTAGTTTCCAGCGGTTGTCATCTGTTGGCGGCTCAGGTTGTTTTACCTCAACATGTTGCATGTGGTCCTCCGAAAATCCATGCGCCCGGGGAAAGGTGTTTGCTCGCAGGCGACCGATGTTTCAATTCATCATCCATAACGTATTACATGTTTTCAAAAGATGTGCCAGCATTTGGAAAACCTGTAAAATCAGACATCTAGAAAATTTTATGCCAAAAAAGTTATCAAAAATTGTAAAATTTTGAGTGTTTATCTAAAGAATAGGAAATTTTTATGGGGACACATTTCGTATATGTTTATAATGATTTTAACCGTTTCGGTTTTAAATTAACATCTCAGTTTTCAGTACGTTAAACCGGAGTGAATATGATGATCAGCCGAAGCAAAAAACAATGGGAACAGGAGACTCTCCACCCGCTGCTGGAAAAATACCCGGAGCGGGAAAAGTCGTTCTCACCCTCCTCGGATATCGAGATAAAGTGTTTGTACACTCCCAACGAAAATTTCGATTATCAGGAGCAATTGGGATATCCGGGCGAATACCCGTATACCCGGGGTGTCCAGCCCACAATGTACCGAGGAAAGATTTGGACGATGCGTCAGTATGCGGGATTCGCCTCTGCTGAGGAGAGCAACAAACGCTACAAATATCTGCTGGAACACGGTACCAAGGGATTATCGGTTGCCTTTGACTTACCGACGCAGATAGGCTATGACTCGGATCATGAGATGGCGGAAGGTGAAGTCGGCCGGGTTGGCGTTCCGGTCAGTTCACTCCGGGATATGGAGATCTTGTTCGACGGTATTCCGCTGGATGAGGTCAGCACGTCCATGACCATCAACTCCACTGCGCCGATTTTACTTGCCCTGTACATCGCCGTTGCGGAAAAGCAGGGTGTACCCCAGGAAAAACTCCGCGGGACTGTTCAGAATGATATCCTGAAGGAGTATATCGCCCGCGGAACCTATATTTACCCGCCCGAACATTCGATGAAACTGGTGACGGATATCTTTGAATACTGCGAAGGGCATATCCCGAAATGGAACACCATTTCTATCTCCGGGTACCACATTCGCGAAGCCGGCTCGACTGCTGCCCAGGAATTGGCCTTCACTATTGCCAACGGACTGGCATACGTGGATGCCGCCGTTGAGCGTGGCCTGGATTTGAATTCCTTCGGGGCCCAGCTCTCTTTCTTTTTTAACGCGCACAACAATTTTTTCGAAGAGATCGCCAAGTTTCGTGCTGCCCGCCGGCTATGGGCCCGGATCATGAAAAACGAGTACCATGTGACCAATCCCCGTGCTATGCAGATGCGGTTCCATACCCAGACCGCCGGCTCATCACTCACAGCCCAGCAGATGGAGAATAACGTCGTGCGGACAACGGTGCAGGCGCTGGCTGCGGTGCTGGGAGGTACGCAATCACTCCATACCAATGGTAAAGACGAAGCTGTGGGGTTGCCCACAGAAGAATCGGCACGAACAGCCATCCGCACCCAGCAAATACTTGCCCACGAGAATGGGGTTGCCGATACCGTTGATCCAATGGCAGGATCGTATTTTGTGGAATCGTTAACCGATGCTTTAGAGGAAGAAGCCCGGGAATATTTATCGGAGGTGCAAAAAATGGGCGGGGCTGTAAATGCTATTGAATCCGGGTATTTTCAAAGCGAAATTGGGAAGAGCGCTTACCGGTATCAACGGCAGGTCGAAACAGGAGAACAAATAGTGATCGGCGTGAACAAATATACTGTTGATGACGAACCTTCCCCTGAGATCATGCAGATAAATCCGGACCATACAGCCCGGCAGCTGGAGCGTTTGCGAACCGTAAAAAGTGAGCGGGACAGCCGGGCGGTACAATCATCACTGGAAAAATTACGAAAAGCGGCGACAAAGAAGACCAATCTGATGCCGCCGATTATTGACGCAGTTAAAGGATACGCAACACTCGGTGAGATTTCCGATATATTACGGGAGGTCTTTGGAGAATATGAACCAACAAAATACTAAAAAATTCGATTGTGTTGGTGTCGGATTATCGGTCTACGATTTTAGCCTGCAAGTAGAAAACCATCCCCAGCCTAACTCAAAAAATGTGGCATTGCAATATCACAACCAGGGTGGGGGGCCGGTTCCCAATGCGTTGATGATGCTGGCGCGTTTGGGCTGCAATACAGCGCTTATCACCACCATGGGGGATGATATTTATGCAAATCGGGTTTATACTGAGTTGGATTCGTACGGCATAAACCTCCAGGGATTTCGTCGGGATGACGCTATCGAATCGTTGCAGTCACATATCATAGTGGACGCTAGCACCGGGACCCGTACGGTGGTGCTCAATACGAATACTATTCCATCGGTCATACCGGAACAGGTCCCGGATAATTTAATCGAACAGGCGCGATTGGTCCATGTCGACAGCCGTCCGTCCCCGGAGATTATCACGCTGGTACGAAGGGCGAAAAAAACCGGTGCACAGATAATGATGGATGCCGGCAGTGTACAGGAATACACGGATGAATTATTGCCGCTGGTGGATTACCCGATATTATCAAACCGGTTTGTCAAAGATTATTTTGGTCACAGCAACGTGGAGCGCGCCTGTCGTGAACTCCGGGAATCAGGTGCCAGGATCGCCGGAATCACCATGGGCGCCGAGGGCAGTTATCTGGAAAGCGAGTCTGAAATGGTCTATTTCCCCGCCTATCCGGTGGAAGCCAAAGATACCACCGGAGCAGGTGATTTATATCATGGCGGAATGCTGTTCGGTATTTTACGCGACTGGCCCTTAAAGGCTTTAGGACAGTTTGCCAGTGCAGTGGCAGCCCTCGGCTGTCAGTATTTTGGTGCACGGAGCCACTTCCCGGATTTGGAGACCATCAAGGAGTTTTTATTGGAACACGGCGTGGCAAAGCACCCGGTGCTGCTAGAACAAATGGATATATTCACCGATGCAAATACCTCTGAAGAGTGATACCATACAGTCATACCTGACGACTGAGTTCATCGGCCGGTATATTATTATCAAAGATAGCATTTCCTCGACCAACGAGTACGCCCGGGAACAGCACAACGCCAGCGGGACGGTTATATTGGCGGAAGAACAGACCAGCGGGAAAGGTCGGATGGGGCGCATCTGGAGTGCACCGAAGGGATCGAGTATTCTCATGAGTATCGACCTGCAGCCGGCACGGACGATTGATTCCCTGCAAGTGATCACGCTTGCGGCCGGACTGGCTGTGGCAGAGACCATTCGGGAACTGTATTTATTACCAGCGCGGCTGAAATGGCCCAATGATGTCACACTTTACGAACGTAAGGTCTGTGGGGTGTTAACGGAAAGTGTTCTGCGTGGGAACTCTGTTTCGAAGATTATTGTAGGCCTCGGGTGCAATGTGAATCAGCATCCCACTGATTTCCCGGATGATCTGCGGATGCCGGCTACTTCGCTGAAAATCGATGCCAACCGGGAATTAGACAGAAACGAACTGGTTGGTCATGTGCTGAATGCCTTTGAGAGACGGTATCATCAGGTATTGGAGGGAGATTCGGAAAAAATAGTGATGGACTGGAAGAAGAATTCTAATCAGCTGGGGAAAACGGTGCGATTAGTGAGTGATGACAGAGAGAAACAGGCTGTACTCAAAGATATTAACCCGGACGGTTCTGCGCTGGTGGAATACGAGGACGGAACGACAGAAATGTTCCTGTCCGGGGATTTGAATTAGGAATACTGCGTATTACGTATTGCGTGGAAAAATAGTCCTGTCGGTGACCGCCCCGATAACGACTCGGGATCTACGACTCCCAGCGTCGCCGACAGTCTTCGAACGCAATACGCAGTACGCAATAATCGAGAAAAAATCGGTTCATCTTTTCGGCTGATCATTTATATTTACACAAATTACGAAGACAAAGGAGCGTTTCATGACCTATTCAGATATATTACGACCGTCGGTAAAACGTCAGGCCCGGATATATGATTTTTCCCTTGTTTTGGGCGGGAGTTTTCTCATCGCATTACTGGCACAGCTGGAAATTATTTTACCATTTAGTCCTGTTCCGATTACGGGGCAGACATTGGGCGTGCTCCTCGTGGGAGCGCTGCTCGGTCGCTGGAAGGGCGCGATAACGGTAATGGCTTATCTGCTGGAAGGGATTAGCGGCTTGCCCGTCTTCGCCGGTGCCGCTGCGGGTCCTGCGGTCCTGATTGGACCAACCGGCGGCTATCTGATGGGGTTTGTGGTGGCAGCCTATGTAACCGGTGCCTTGGCGGAGCAGGGCTGGGATCGGAAAACCTGGTCCGCGTTTACGATGATGACTATCGGAACGGCGGTCATTCTTCTGAGCGGTGCTGCCTGGTTAATGCATTTGGTCCCGGATGGGCAGGTCTTGAATATGGGCGTGATTCCATTTCTTCCCGGCGCTCTTGTCAAAATTTCTCTGGCAACTCTCCTGCTCCCGGCTGGATGGAAGTTTTTGGGGAGAGAAGAAGAAAAGTAACCAAATATCTATGTGGGTGTTGCCTTGTTTTCGGAGTTTCTCCTTCTTATTTACCTGTCATTCTGAGCGACGCGTCCCGGTAGGGCTCCCTACGGGGAAGAATATCCACATTAAAGAACTGAACGTATTATCAACAACCGAGATCCTTCGACTCCATCCCGCCACGGCGGGATTCCGCTCAGGATGACAATACATAGCTACTAAATACTGTCGACCTCGACGTATTTACCAACGAGATCTTTAAAGGGGAGTACGACATACTGGTCGTCTCCATCGGTGATGTCAATCGCAGCATTGCGTTTAAACATCACATGGTCTCCGACTGCAACGTCTTCTCCGGCTCCTGGTGGAAGAGCCACCACTTCGCCTTCGTCTTTGTTTTCCTTGGCTGAGTCCGGAATGATAATCCCAGCGGCGGTTTTCTCTTCCGCTGTGTCCTCAATTTTAATGAGGACATTGTCGTTTAACGGTTGAAAGTTGATCATAATCCTCTCCTTCTCTGACCTTACAGATTCAATAATTTATCTAATTCTGCCGTATTATAGCCGATAACGAACTGTCCGTCTATTTCAGTTTGCGGCACGCCCTGCTGCCCCGTGCGACTCATCAGTTCCTGTGCCGCCGAGGGATCCGATGCCACATCAACTTCGGTATACCGTACGTTATTTTCCTCAAGATATCGTTTAACATTCGTACAATAGGGACAGGTGGGGGTGGTATACACCGTAACCCGGTGTCCGGAATTACCCTCGGTGCTGTCCACGGAAGCGGCGTGAAATTTTTCCAGGATTTTACTGTAAAACGCTTCAGTCTGCACTCCGTAAATATATTCGGCCGGTTTGCCGTGTCGAAAAACAAGCAGGGTCGGAACTGAGGAGATATTAAATTCCGGATGAATATCCGTGACCTGTTTGGCGTTGACCTTGTAAATATCGGCGTCTTGATTTTGTTCCTTCAGTTTGGACAGTGCTTCGACTGCCTGAAGACTTTTTTGTGATGTATCCGTATAAAAAACAACCAATAGCAGATCGTTGATGTCCTGCGTAATCGCTTCAAATTGGTTGCGCGTTTTTACTTCTTCGATCATTGGATAAAACCTCCCGATTCCTTTCCCGTCATTTTACTCATATAACTATAGATGGAGTGACTTACAGAAGGTTACAAAGTTTCACACAAACAGGGGCAGAACGGAATGCGTAATTCATTTATCTATTTAAACGAAAGATTTCGGTATTTCCTCCGCAGGGATTCTGTGATGAGGACAAAAAGAACTCCGAGGAAAAACCCGATTACCGCATCAATGGCATAATGGAAGGAGAGATATACAGTGGAAAAAACCAGGCAGAGCACGAAAAACACTGAAATCCAGGCCCAAAGGGGTTTGATTTTGTACAGCCAGTACCAGGCGAGAATCGCAATGGAGACATGGGAGCTGGGCATGGCGCCTCCAGGGCTGTCACCGATAACATAGAGGATTTTCATCAGTGGAATAAACAGAAATCCGTCCGGGAATTTGGTATAGTGCATTTCAATTGGCCCGACGACCGGAAACATGTAAAAGATCGTATACTGAATGAGATAGAGCAGGCTGACATCGAAAATATATTGGGCAAACCGGGTCCGATCATCCCAGTACAATAACAGCGCCGGGGCAACAAGCAGGATGTAGTAGAAAAAATAGGTAAAGTGGATGAATTCGGAGAACCAGACCGGTTGAAACTGATACAGAATGTCATGCAGATAATCGCCGATGAGCGCAATATCCCAGGAAGCGACCAGCGAATCAAATGTTCCCCGGAAGAACAGGTCACCTATCATACCGGATTCCCAGTGAAGATAAAAAAAGTATCCGAACGGGTACCAATTCCTGCTGAATTCCCAGAATTTTGAATCGGTACGCCGGGATTGACGGATAAAAAAGATGCTCAGAAATATCAAGGCGACGTTGGAGAACAGGTAAATCCATCTGAACTCCACGTGATTTCCCATGAGCAGAAGAAGGATTGCCACGATTGTATTGTACATCCAAAACAGCCAGTCGGACCATCGGTGTGATGCGTTAGAGCCATCCATGGGATTTGTACCATTCTACCGTTTTGTGGGCACCGTCAGGAAGTCCATATTGGGCTTGAAACCCGGTCATATTGGTAATTTTTTCCGAAGAGCAGGTCCAGGCGGTTTGGGTCATTTCTTTTATCTGCTGGAGGTTGAGAAAGGAGGGTTTTTTCCGCACACGAATCACCAGTTCTGATACGGCTGCCACCGGATACATCAGCATGCGGGGAATTCTGAGTTTGTGAGTGTCGGCATCCATGACGTGCGCGATCATTGATTGGATTTGGTCCATGGAGTATTGGTAATGGTCGCTTACGTAAAACCGTTCTCCGCTTGGCATCTCGGTTTTTGCGAGGAGCAGGAGCGCGTCCGTCAGGTCCTCAACGTAAATGAGACTGAGGTATAAATCCTCGCCGGTAAATTTGAGCTGCCAGCCCCTTTGAATCGCCCGGAAAAAGATGTGGACTCCCTTGTCAAGGGGACCGTAAACGGTCGGTGGACGTATAATAGCGAGCGGAAGGGTGTCCGAATAATCCCTGAGACCTATCTCTGCCGTACGTTTGCTTTCGCCATAATAGGTGACAGGATGATCCGGCATGGATTCATCCCTGGGCTGGTCAATTGTACTGGGGCCTCCTGCGGCCTGGGAGCTGACGTAGACGAATTTTTTAATGTCCGGATTATACCTGGCGACAGCGTCAATCAGATTGCGGGTTCCCACATGGTTCACGCGGAAATAATCATCCCGGGTCACGGCCTTAACTACTCCTGCCAGATGAAAAATCCAATCGAAATCCCCGAGGGCTACCGCCAGCGAGACCGGTTCCAGCAAATCCCCGTAGACATAGTTGACTTCACCAAGCGAGTTTAGCCATCGGGTATCGCTTGATTCCCGTACCAGACAGGTAATGTCATGATGTTCCTGTTTTAGGCGGGCTACCAGGTTGTACCCGATAAATCCGGTGCCGCCGGTGACTAATACTTTCATAGAGGTTGTTCGTAAATCCGGTAGGTTTTATAGATTTCGGCACCCATTTTTTCCAATGCGTTGCGCATAGGATAATTGTCTTCGAGGATCCAGGACATTTCTCCGGAGTAAAAGCCCATATCCATCCCGCGTTTGAATGTTTCATAATACAGGGCAGCATCGATACCGTGATTCCGGTATTCATCGATAACACCCAGGGCTAACACCCGGACAAAATCTATCTGACGCATATGCCATAATAATTTAAACAGGCCAAATGGAAACAGACGTCCATTGGCATGCTTAATAGCCTGGTTGGCATCCGGTACTGTTAGCGAAAATCCGACAACTTCATTATCCATTTCGGCGATATAACACAAGTCCGGATTCACAATCATCTTCAAATCTTTGGCGAGGTATTCAAATTCCGCATCGGTCATGGGAACAGCACCCCAATTGGCGCTCCAGGCAGAATTATATACCCTTTTGAACAGATCAACCTCATCCCAGAATTTTTTCATATTCAGCGTACGGATTGAAAAGGGGTATCGTTTCTTCAGAATGTTCACACCCCTTTCGAGGCGTTCCGGAATGGCGGCGGCATCCTGAATATGATAGGCATACAGGTCTTTTATTTGGCTAAATCCCGCTCCCTTTAGGAGATCAATATAATATGGCGGATTATACGCCATCATGATAACCGGTGGTTGGTCAAAGGCATCGACCAATAATCCGCAGGAATATTCTTCGTTTGTGGACCAGCTAAACGGCCCGCGGATATGCGAGCATCGATGGTGCCGGAGAAATTCTTTCGCCCGCTCGAATAATCCCTTGGCGACTGCCTGGTTATTTATGGATTCGAAAAATCCGAAAAATCCGACCTGGTCTCCCCAAAACTCGTTGTGTTTATGGTTCACGCTGGCCGCAATACGTCCGACGATTTCATCGTCTTGTTCGGCGATAAAGAGTTGGGTGGTAGCATGCTGGTGATAAGGATGCTTTTTGGGATTCAGCAAAGTGTGTTGGTCTATCTTCAGCGGGGGGACCCAGTTGGGATCACCATCGTAAATATCCCATGCCATGTTAATAAAGGCACGTCTGTCTGAATAGCTGTCAGATAAAGATCTAATCGCAAAGTTCATAGACCCTCACATGCTACGGGATTGTTAGAGGAAGTTGTCGTAAAAGGTTTAGTAAGATACAAAGTGCACAAGGGCAATACCAACGGAAAAGATCCGCTTTCCCTCACCGATTATATCTTGATTTTCGCGGGTTGCAAAATTAACTTCATCTGCTTTTTAAAGATTACACCGCAGTGGGCCCGTAGCTCAGTTGGTAGAGCAGCGGCCTTTTAAGCCGTCGGTCGGAGGTTCGATTCCTCCCGGGCTCACATGAAGCGTCCTGTTCACTTGAGAGCGGGGCGCTTTTCTTTTTCATCGTTTGAGAATCAGGTAATCGCCTTGCATCCTGAGGCGAACCGGGCTAACATTCAATCATTGATTCTTTTACCCGAAATGTAAATCAAAATACCAGAGATGGTCGCCTGACAAAGAGTATTTTCTATGTCCAGCCTATCCGCTGATAAAACTTGTCCGAATTGCCGTTCGGTGCTCAGTCCGTCAGAATTGAAGGAGGGACGCTGCAGACACTGTGGTGGAACCATTTCGGAAGAGGAGAGAGGTTCGAGACATAAAAAAAGCCTGGAACTTTCGGTGTCGGAGGCATTGCGATTTGCCTGGCGTATGCTGTTACAGCATTTCGGAGTCTTCCTGGCTGTGTTTCTTATTCTGGTGCTTATCCAGATTGCGCAGATCCAGCTGACCAGGATAATCCCATCCGGGGCGCAGGCGGCCGAATGGGCCACAATTGTTGGCGGCATGTTGGTCAGTATTCTCGTCCAGCTCGGCTTAATAAAGTTCGGCATTCACATGGCAGAGGAGGAGGAAGCGGATTTATCAGTGCTGCTGCGTCAATCCGGTTATTTCCTTCAGTACACCATCGCAAGTATTTTGTACACCGCTGTCGTCTTCCTGGGACTGCTCTTATTAATTTTACCGGGGATTTATCTTGTAATTAAACTGCAATTTTTTGGTTATTTCATACTCGATCAGGATGCCGGACCGGTGGAATCGCTCGCGCTCAGTTACCGGCTTACTCAGGATGCCGAAAGAGACCTTTTGAAATTCGTCGTGATTATTTTTCTCATCAATCTGACCGGATTACTGATTTCGGTCGTCGGCGCATTTATAACCATGCCGTTCACGCTAGTAGCGACCGCTCATATGTATGTGCAGCTACGGCGACAAAAAGTTCAGGAAACACCAGACGGATTTTCAACCCCTGGGGATAGCTGATGGCTGGAATTATACCAGTATACAAAAAAATTCTGGAACGAGCGGACCGTTTAATCTATTGTCGCTGCTAGTTCTTTATCTCGATGCCGCCGAATGCAACGGTGCAGTGGAATGTGGCGGTGGGGGTTCCGGCTGCTGATTCCCGGGGCCGGACTTTCGATTCGATCCCGCCAAGTATCGGTGTACCGTCTACAATCACATGCCAGTTATCAGGAACCCTGATTTCCACGCCACCGAACATGGCGCTTACATTGAATTCGATATGATCATCCGACGGGACAGCCTGACTCAGATCAAGTTCAACCCCGCCGAACAGTGCTGATATTTCACCACCGCGCAGGTTGGGGGAAGTGAATCTCTGGTCAAGACCGCCAAAGAGTGCATTGGCACGGATGTAATCCGATGCGTCTACTTCCAGCCGGGAGGAAAAAACGCTGACACCCTGTCTTCTCAGAACCAGATAGACGCCAATCAGAATCAATAATAACGGCCAGAACCGACCCAATTGAGACCAGTTAATCAGGTTGAGTGTAATACTTAACAGTATTAATCCAATGAGGAGGAAAATAACTCCGTTCATTTTTTCAGCACCGCGTAATTTCATGAACCCGATAATAACAATGATTAGCGGCCACCAGTCCACAAGTATGCGCCCGAAGTTGATAACGTCTAAATTTTCGAGCAGGAATATCAGCCCGATAATTATGAGTACAAGCCCAACCCATGGAAAATGCCTAGGTTTGGTATTCGTGGTGTTCATTGTATCCTCCCGGCAGACAAGGGTGTTATATTAATTGTTAATGTCAAAGATTGCACGAAACGGTTGAAACAAGTTTACTTCTGTAACAGGAAGATTGTCAACAAGAATTCAGACCGATTTCATAAGAAACCAAACTACCACGCGAATCCGAACTTCAGTATTTGAACCCGGAGAATTCCACTACTTTCGAATTCAAATATCGGGGCACCGAGCAAACTCTCGTTCGAACGATCCATATAAATATACCGGCCGAGAAAAATCCCGATCGTCCAGTTAAAATTTGCATCTGAAAATATGCGGTATCCCGCACCGGCTCCGACTCCAATCTTGTTGGCGACAAAATGTTGGATATCGTAAAACGCTGGACCCGTGTCATCAGAATCGTAGGTGAGATCGAGGTATTGGTAGGTGAGGCCGAGACTGTTATAAATTCCTCCCACTTTTCCCATCAGATATTTTCGGTAGCGGACATCGACGGTTATCGTTGATCCGATATATTCCTCGGGATCATACAGTTCGTTTTTATTGGTGTGTTGAATCAGCACCGGAATGGTAATCTCCACATCGCTGTTGGCGGGGAACCAGGAGAACCCGGCGCTTATAATAGTTGCCTTATGTTCCCCGGCTCCCCACAAGGCAAGGCCTGGATTATACTCAACGCTCACACGGTAATCTGGCCGTAAATACGGCGCAAACTGGGTTTGGGAGGAATCCGAAACTTGGGTTTCATTTGCTGTTAAGATCAGGGGGAGTGTAAAAAATATGACGATTAACAGGATTATTTTCATCTGAGATCTCCCGTATGGGCTGCGACTGGTAATTAAATTGTTGCTCTAAAAAATTACGAGTAAGACAACATTTTATTATTACCAGTACCTACTCACTCACTGGAATCGATGACAGGTTAATCAGTAAGTTATAATTACAAGTGTATAAAATTACATGAGGGAGTAAGGTACAACAACTACTTTTATCGGAAGGAGACCGGCGTATCTACGAAACATGTGCCCAGAGTTTCCGGTTTACAATTTGCGAAATAGTGGTTTTGGTGACGTTGTATTTTTCGGCAAGTTCACGATGGGTAATACCCTGCTTTTTTGCCTTGCGAATAGCCCGGATATCGCTTTCATTTAACTTGGAATTCGGATTGTTTTCCCCTTGCTGGGAGATCGGGATAAGTTCCCTGCGACGGTAGGCTTGCTGGGTCCGCTCGGAGCGTGTAGTAATGTAGACGTGGTTTGGGTTTACGCATCCGTTATTCTTGCACGAATGAGTTACAATCCAGTTCTTCGGGATTTTCCGGTTGTAATAGATCTGGTACAACAACCGGAGTGCGGAAACCATTTTTCCTTTCTGACTGAATAACGGGTATCCGGCATTATTTTTCGTTCCGGACCAACTCCAACACTTGTCATCTTCAGTGGATTCGATGCTGTCCATGAAGCGTCGGCGGTCCTTTACTGGTAAATCCATAGGCACAAACCTTCTCATAAATCCAATACCGCGCATATTCTATTGAACCCGAGGATAATTTACTTTGACGCAGTTCACATCTGGAGCGGGTGGTCAGAGAATTATTTTTGACATGTAATAAAAAAAACACGGTAATATCAGTGGAATTCCACCATATTGCAGGACTGTTCAATAGAACCGGTGTCTTAATGGATAACGGGTGAAACGGTTTTACTGTATTATAATATTAGGTAAAATCGGACATATCCACCTGGACGATTGTCTTTTGCAGAGAATCGGGTAAGTCAGCAAGACGAATGGAGCAACCAAGTCCCATAGATATTGGGAGGACATCGTTGGAAGGGCAGGGTTGGATCTTGAATTTTTTCATGTTTTGCACAAGCCAGGGTTTAAATTTTTTGAGTAACAGGATGTGTAATTCCCGGGCGTCCAAACAATAATAGAACAGTATGGTCGCCTGACTACAGGAAAACCAACCCGGTTTGCACTTTTCATCGCAGTCCAGAATTTCAACAAAATAGCGATCAGGAGACGGTTCAGGAGAGAAACAGACCTTGATGAGTTCCGTGTCCCGGTTTGTCGCTCTGCTTTTTGCGCGAATCCAGCGCAGATCCACTTCCATATCCGTATATTCCTGAACATTCCGGACATCCTCGGCATCAATGGTCTCCGGAATGGAATATAAAAATGCCTGACAGTGTCGAAAGGCTTCATGTAATGGTTGCATTGAAGGCGTTGTCATTAGTAAATTTTTATACTCTCATATTGTACACAGTGCCGGGACAGTCACTCAAAGGCACCTGAAATATCCCAAAAACAATCTACAGAAATACCAAACTGTACAGATACAGCAACGCAAAAGTAGCCAGAAAAATGAGTCCAAGCCAGCTAAGGATTTTCAGACCCTGATTCGGCTGGGCTTCGGGAGGCATCTGCGGACCGGTTACGACGCGGTAATTGATATATGCCAAAATCGGAGCAGTTAAAAACGAGAGGATGGTCGCCAAATCCACCATCGCGGTAAATGATTTACCTAACACCCACAGTAAAAATACCGAGAGGGCGGCAACGGCAACCATAAATACCAGATAGAGCTGATGGCTGTCACGCTTTGTCACAACGGAGGGCATGGTTAATTCCGAAGCACGGCGCAGCACGCGTGGAAACGCATCAATGACCGTAAGTGTGGTACTGAACATCGTTGTAAAGGCCGTTGCAATAATAATGGGACGACTCCATTCCCCCAGTGTGTTGGCATATAAATCAATGAGTTGCCCTGCAAATGTTGCGCCGCTATCTGCGAAAGATTCACCGGTGCCGTACATCACCAGGGCACCAAGTGTAAGAAAGCCCAGCGCCATGAATGCGGCGGCCCCGTATCCGATCTTGAAGTCAACAGTCGCCTCTGCTATAGAAGGGGTATGCTGTGTTTCTTTGGTGCGTTCCTGTGTCCACAGAGAATGCCAGACAGCGACATCGATGGGGATTGGCATCCAGCCCATCAGCGCCAGCAGAAATGAAAATCCGGCGATATTCCAGAGCGCCGGACGCTGAAATTCCGGTGCGGTATTGCTGCCGTGCACAAAAGCGGCGATTACCGCAATAACCGTCGAAATCGCCAATACGCTCATAAGGATTTTCATCAGCTTATCCAGAAACGGGTATTGTCCGGTGGACAGGATGATCACGCAGATGCCGAGAATAATGGCGCTCCACAGCACCGGACTCAGTGGAATGCCAGTCATATTTGCAGTCAGTCCTGCAGTCACGACGGTAACGGCGGCTGTAATCGTAAACATCGTGCCGAAGGTAAATATCAAAAACACCGCCATTGCCCATTTACCGAGTTGCATATACCCTTCGAGTAGACTGTCGCCTGTGGCAGCGGTGTATCTTGGCCCAAATTCAAGAAATGGGTACTTGAAAACCAGAGCCAGGACGACTGCCCATATGAGAAAAAACCCGTAATCTGCTCCGGCGCGGGTTGACTGGACCAGGTGTGATACACCGATGGCAGCGCCAGCCATAATAATACCGGGACCGAGCGTTTTGATAATACCGGTAAACTTCTCTGATCGGGATTCCATAGATGTCCTCGTTTGTATTTTCAATAGTGACATTCGCGGAAAGAGATGGAAAAATAAATACCGAAGTTCCAAGGAACAAGCGGAAAGAGCAGGAAACCGCATCTGAATTAATTCCCATGAGTTATGATGCTATACACGGAACATGATATGTTTTACTTGCCTCGCCATTAAAATTATTGTAATTGAGTTTCAGCGTATTTTTCTTGTTTGGTTTCCTGTAAATCCAGATGTGTTATGAATGCAGAAAGGCCTGCCAAATGAGCAAGACAATGCTTTTGTCCGGTATGAACACCGTCCATGTTTATTTCCGTCTAACTTGCTTTCTGCTTGGGATATTATTTCTCCAGGCTTGTACCGGTGGAACTCTGGTACAAAGATCTGAAATCATTTATCCGGTTTATGCGTCGCTCGAAAGTGGTCGCCAGGACCCCCAAGAAACATTAACAGTAGGATTCACAGGAGGAGCATCGCTGGAAGAATACGCGAACCGGTTTCATTTGCGCCGGTTCTCTGGCACGGATACGTCACATTTGTTTAAATACTATCCTGATTATTATGCGAGTTTCCGGATGCAATACGCATATAGGGAGAATTACTCACCAACCATCCGGTTTTTCGCTTCCTTTCCTCAATTGAAACCTCTTGAGGTTGATACATTGCTCCAGCATGTGACCGGACCATTCCGGACACTCTTTGGGATTGAATTCGGTTCTCCGGTTTATTTTGAATCTTCTCACGGGTTTTCACACGCTTTCCGGGTTGGATTTCGGTTTTTCGAGGAGGTAACCATTACAAAGCGATCCTTGTATTTTAACAAATCGGATTTCACAACGAGCCAATCGAAACACGTCAAAATGAACATACCCGTGGAATACATTTTTAACTACCAGATCAACCCCACCACCGAATTAATCGGTGGAGTGAATTTGAATACACTTTTATATAAAAACCGGGAGGTAACCGGACCCGATTTGATTTCGTATAAAGCGGGTATCACTTCGTATACCAGCCCCAATGTGCGGCTGACACTCTGGGTATTTTACAACGGAAAACAGACAGTGATGTATGATGACGACACCAAAAATCCAGTGAAAAAGGAAGAGACGTCACCGTATCTCGCCCTGCAGTTTGCCTATCTGTTTCCTATGACGAGCAGTTAAAAGTGAAGTGTTCCCTGGCATGTATTTTATCGGCGGACACTTTACTTCCGGCTCATTTTCCGAAGATTTCCTGATAGGCTTGCGCAATCCTTGCCAGCTCATCCTCTGATAAATCCCATTCGCCTGCCTTGGCATTCGATGCAGCTTGGTCGGCTGTTTTCGCACCTACCAGGGGTGAGGTAATACCAGGTTGTTGGGCTGCCCAGGTAATCGCCACCTGGGGGACCGGTACATTCCGATCGGTTGCAATATCTCTGAGGACATCCAGCAATTGCTGAACTTTGGTCCAGGTCGGTTCCTGAAAGTAATTATAAAAATCCGAACGCCTGTCCTCTTCATCAAAGTCGGGGATTTCCGTAAATTTGCCGGTCAGGATTCCTCCTGCCAGCGTGCCATAACTCACGACGCCGATATTATTTTCCCGGCAATACGGTAACGTGCCGCCTTCAATTTTCCGGTGGAGGAGTGAATACTGGGGCTGCAAGCTGACAAACTCCGCAATTTCGTTCACCTCATCCATTTGATCCGGCTTGAAATTGGACAGCCCGAGATACCTGAATTTCCCGGCTTCCTGCGCTCTCAGCAACACTTCGAGTGTGTCTTCAATCGGAGTATCCTTATCCGGCCAGTGGATCTGATATAAATCGATCACCTCCACATCGAGCCGGCGCAGGGAATCATCCACTTCCTGGCGGACCGAGTCGGGTTTCAGGGTGATGTTAAAGCTTTTACCATCCCGTTTCACTCCACATTTTGTTGCCAGAACAACGTTCTCACGCCGCCCCTTGATCGCCTGCCCGACAACTTTCTCGGAATGACCGTCACCATATGCCGGCGCTGTATCAATCAGGGTGATACCATTATCGATGGCCGCCTGAATTGCATTAATTGACCGCTGATCATCGGTTTCGCCAAAAAAATCACTCCCCAGCGCCCAGGTACCCAATCCTACTTTTGACACTCTCAAATCCGATATTCCGAGCGTTCTGTATTGCATGTTTTCTCCTCCGTTTCTCAAAATTTTTCTTAAGCTCTGCTTAAAAGTTAAGTATGAGATGAGAGAGTGTGAAGCGTGGAGTGTGGCGATGATTCTTTTGCATCGTTTTCAACACAGCCCCTCTTTGTTTCTCCCCCTTCGTTTGGGGAGAAGAATTGTATTCGAATCTTGTGGCATGTTCAAAAAAGCCTTGCAATTTCATTGCGGGGCCGTCTACTTGAGTTGTTATCGGAGCGGTTACCGACAGGAACCGATCTCCTTATTGCACATCAACTGTAATTCCCCTAAAATTGAATTAATTGGTTTGTCCTATTGTTCGCCGAATTATGTAATTATACACAGAGAATGACCGGTACAACGGAGTTAAATATCCATGGAAATTCTTGAGAGGTTCATCGATCGTATTGCAGCGCAACTCCAGCGGGGGGATGCCCGGGAAGAGACGTTCTATCCGTCACTGGAGACGCTCATCACATCGCTGGGAGCGGAACTCGGTTACAATAATATCGATGCCACCACGTTGCCGAAGCGTACCGAGGCCGGCAACCCGGATTTTCGAATCTGGGATGGATCGCACAGAATCACCGGGTACATCGAGGCGAAGACGCCGGACAGCGATCTGCGGAAAATCGAAGATTCCGAACAGTTGCAGCGCTATCGCAGTACCTTTCCCAATGTCATCCTGACCGATTTTTTCGAGTACCGCCTGTACAAGGACGGCGAACTGGTGGACAAGGTCAGCATCGGGCGTCCGTACGTGGCGACGGAACTGGGCGAAACGCCGCCGCTGGAAAATATCGAGGAATTCCTGGAACTGTTCCGTGCATTCTTCTCGCACTCTGTACCAAAGACACTGCGGGCGTCATCGCTGGCGAAAGAACTGGCTAAGCGGACGAGGTTTCTGGAACACATTATTGAATATGAATTGGTGGAGAACGAGCATAAGGAACTCACCGGATTTTACAAGGCGTTTCAGCAGTTTTTGATCGCCGGACTGGAAAAAAGTGAATTTGCCGACCTGTACGCGCAAACAGTCACCTATGGCATGTTTGCCGCCCGGACGCGTGTAGGTCAGGATAACACTTTCACCCGGCGGAACGCGAAGGAGTTTATCCCAAAAACCATCGGGATTCTACGGGACGTGTTTGAGTTCATCAGCTATCACGAACTGCCGCAGAACATAGGCTGGATCGTAGACGATCTGGCGGAGGTACTGAACGCCGCGGATATCCGGAAAATTCTGAAGCGCTACCGGGACGAAGGCAAGGGCAAGGATCCCATCATCCACTTTTACGAGACCTTCCTGTCGGAATATAATCCGGCACTCCGGGAGCAGCGCGGCGTGTATTATACGCCGGAGCCGGTGGTAAAATATATTGTGCGGTCAGTCCACCAAATCCTGAAAGAGGAATTCGGCAAGCCGCTTGGTTTGGCGGACAGTTCGGTCACCGTGCTCGATCCGGCGGCCGGAACACTTACATTCCTTGCTGAAGCGATCAAATTGGCAGTGAATGATTATCAAACGAAATATGGTTCAGGCGGGGTGAAAGACCTCATCAAAGAACATATTTTGCAACATTTCTATGCCTTCGAACTCATGATGGCGCCGTACGCCATCGGGCACCTCAAGATGGGATTTATCCTGGATGAACTGGGGTATCAACTCTCCGATGACGAGCGCTTTAAACTGTACCTCACCAATTCCCTGGAGATGGAAGACCTGGAGCAGACCGAACTGCCCGGCATGGCGAGCCTGAGCGAGGAGAGTCACGCGGCTGGAAAGATCAAGAAAAACGAGGAAGTCCTGGTCATCATTGGCAATCCGCCGTATTCGGGCAATTCGTTCAACAACAGCGATTGGATTGATGACTTGCTGAAAAAAGGTTACACACACGAAAACGGTAACAAGGACGACGGCTACTATTCCGTGGACGGCAGGCCGCTGGGCGAGCGCAACCCGAAAATGCTGCAGGATGACTATGTGAAATTCATCCGGTTTGCCCAGTGGAAGATCGATCAGCTGGGGCACGGCATCGTAAGCATGATTACCAACCACGGCTACCTGGATAACCCGACCTTCCACGGGATGCGCGAGTCGCTGATGCACAGTTTCGATGAGATCGCGGTGCTGGACCTGCACGGCAACGCCCGCAAAAAGGAGACGGCCCCGGACGGATCCAAAGATGAAAACGTCTTCGACATTCAGCAGGGCGTGGCGATTCAGACAATGGTTAAGAAAAAGGGAAAAAAGAAAATCGTCCGCCGCAACGACCAATATGGCTTACGTCAGGAAAAATACGACTGGCTGGAGGCGCATGCCTTACATAGAAACGGATACGAGGAAATCCAGCCCCAGAGTCCGTTTTATCTGTTTACGAAACTGGATTATGATCTCGGAAAGCAATATCAGAAGCATATTAAGGTGACTGACCTGTTTCCTGTTTATTCGACCGGAATTAAGACACACCGAGATGATTTTGTAATCGATTTTGATGAGCGTGCGCTTAAAAGACGGATTGATACATTTATCGATTCCAAAAATTCTGATGAAAAAGTGCGTACACTTTTCGATTTAAATGATAACCGGGACTGGAAATTATCGGAGAAAAGAAAGGCAATCCGGAATGATAAAAATTGGGAGTCCTGTTTTACGAAAATTCTATATAGGCCTTTTAATATCAGACACATTTTCTATCACAATGATGCTATAGATTTTGGCCGGGAAGAAATTATGAGACATTTTCTTCCCGGGGACAATTTGGGGTTAATTTCTGTACGCCAAGTTGCTGAAGAGCATTTTAATCATTCATTAATTACTGACTCATTAGTCGATACCAGAGTGATGTTTAGCAGCCGTGGAGCCGGTTATGCATTCCCTCTATATCTTTATCCCGTGCCTGATACCGAAAACGGCAACGGCTCCCGCCGCAGTGGCGGCACTATGATGATGGTGTTCGAAAAGGACGTGGAGTATTCGACCAGGCAGCCGAACATCAATAAAGCGTTTTATAATCTGCTGGAAACCACCTATGGGACTCGCCCAACGCCGGAGCAGATTTTGTATTACACGTATGCCGTCCTCTACGCACCATCCTACCGGGAAACCTACGCGGAGTTTCTGAAGAGTGATTTTCCGCGAATTCCGTTTACCAAAGATTATGACCGGTTCTCCGAAATTGCCGATCTTGGAAAGGAACTGACCACGCTCCACCTGATGAAGTCGGACAAACTCAACGATCCGATTGCGAAGTTTCAGGGTGACGGAAAGAATGTGATCGCCAAGTCCAAAGCGGTCGGCCGGGATTACCGCCCTGACGAAGAGCGCGTGTACATTAACAAGGACGAACAGTATTTCGAAGGCATCCCGGAAGAGGTCTGGGAGTATCAGGTCGGCGGCTACCAGGTGCTGGACAAGTGGCTGTACGACCGCCGGGAGTGCCGGCTCAGCAACGAGGAAATCCAGCACTATTGTCGCGTCGCCACGGCGCTCTATCACACCATCGACACCCAGAAACGGATTGAGGAGGTGTATCCGGCAGTGGAGGAGGATGTGGTGGTGTGGGGTACGGAATAAAATAGAGTATCCAAGCGCTGCCAGCCTTATCATGGCTGGCAGCGCTTATCACTAGTATTTGCCACCACTTATAAAACGTATACCTCGCCTTGGAATGAGATTCCAGGGCTATATATAGTGGCAAAGATGATACACTTCCGGCGTTCATCCTTCTATGTTCTTCAGCCTCGAAGAGTGATTTGTCCAACGCCCGATGAGCGCTCCGGAAGGAGCTTCGGGTGAGGAAAGAGAGTAAGAACCAGTTGTTTGACCGGCAGTGAGATTACCGATAATGAAGTACTGACAAAATCGTAGATTTTGAGTACTTCAAATCGGCACAGGCTGGAATCTCACCTGGAGCGAATCGCAGGCGTTTTCAAATCAGTCTTCGGCGCTGGATTTTCAGGCACTTTTTTCTACCTGTCCCGATCCGGCGGGAAAAAGCCGATCATCCTTGGCAGAAGCCCGGAGGGCTTCAACGTGAATAGCCCCCAGTGCAACTGGGGGGATCGGAGCAGCTCTCATAAGTCCAACGCCGACAGGGGTTGAATATCAACTCAGGCCATGCACCGACAATGATTCAACCCCGTTGGGGTTGGTGTATTGTCTGGCCGTTTTCCCCCGGATTGTCCCAAAGGGATTCCTGCGACGTCCCTGGACGACCGCTCCCCCATAGACTGCCCCGCCCTCATTGACCGAATACGCGATCGTGCAGCTCGAATTAACCGAGACTGCGAGATAGAAGGCTGGTGAGTGAGATCACGGCGCTGGAACAGTACAGCACTAAAAAACTTGCTTTTTTACATAGAAGGGATCCCTTTCGGGGCGACTCCGTCCCGGTTGCATTTGGACTTCGCTCAGGATGATTAAGCTATTTTACCTTCGTCAACTCAGTCATTCTGATCAGGCAGGGATCATTAAAAAGGAAAATCTATGGGAGAAAAGAGGGGGGTAAAAAAACTCTACTTCTTAAACCCGATATACAGCGTTGAAATACCCATGGTCATGGTGTAATTATGGACGCTGTCAAAGCCCACCGATTCCAGGGTATGCGAAAAATCGGCGCGCGAAGGGAAATTACTTACCGATTCCTGCAGGTAATTATACGCATCCCGGTTTCCGGAAAAGACGAAACCGATTGCAGGCATAATGTTACGGAAATAAAAATAGTACATTTGCTTGAATGCTTTGTTTTCCGGCTGGCTGAACTCGAGGACTCCTACCCGTCCGCCCGGTTTCAGGACCCGATAGAGCTCCCGGAGCGCTTCTTCAAGGTTACCGACATTCCGGATGCCGTATGCAATAGTGATAATTTCGAACGTATTGGAGGGGAAGGGGAGTTTTTCCGCGTCACCGCCAATTAACTCGTAACGGGGTGTGTGTTCCTCTACCACCTTATCCTGGTTGAGCCGCAACATCTCCATGGCGAAATCTAGTCCATAGACCTTCGCCTCCGAATGGGTTAACATCGAAAAGGCCAGGTCACCCGTGCCGGTCGCGACATCCAGTACTTTCTCGTATTCCTGTGGTTGGAGGATGTCAACCGTCCGTTTGCGCCAGTACCAATCGATGCCGCCGCTCAGCAGGTGATTGAGAAAGTCGTACCTGTGAGCAATGGAATCGAACATGCCACGGACATATTGCTTCTTTTCTTTTCCTGTATAATGGGCCGGTGTATTATTGTTCATATCTGTGTCTGTTTGCATAATTCTGGTAAATATTCAGTATTATGAATCAAGTTTCAAGCCGAATTTCCGTCTATGTCGCTGCGGACTTGAATTCTTCCAGATTTTCCAGCCAGGTAATGGTATTCTCGCTTTCAAGGAGTGCTTCATATGGATTTTTGTCCACAGCAAACGGGTTTTCCATCATCAACAGATACCCGTATTTCCCTTTTTCAATAGACCCAATTTTATCTTCGTACCCTAAGGCCTGTGCTCCCTGAATTGTCGCCATCTTCAGGATATCTTCCGGTGGGAGGTTGTACGTCTCAAACGCGGCGCGCATTTCATTTCGCATATCGAAATCCCCGCCGGTGATCGCATTATCGGTACCCAGGCAAAGATTAAATCCGCGTTTTTTGTATTTTCGTGCCGGAGCCAGTCCCAGTCCGAGCTTCTCCTGTGAACGGGGACACAGGCAGATATGAATATCCACGTGGCACTCTGCCATGTAATCCATATCCTCATCGGTCACATGAATCATGTGGACTAAAATATTATTCTGGGCATAATAGTAGTTGTCAAAAAAATACCGGACAGGCGTTGTCCCGGGGATCTGCCATTTATAATCGAACATTTCGTTGGCCAGCAGCACCTGCTTCAGAATCCCGGTACCACTCCGGAAGAACTCAACTTCCTCCTCCAGGGATGCCAGATGAAGACTGATTAGCGATTCCCGTTGCTCGATTTCCTGAAAGAGTTTACGTCCCACGAGATAGGGTGAGTGCGGAGACACATGATTCGTCAATTTTTCCGTATTCTCATATTGTGCCATCTGCTCCTGAATCTCCTGCATTTGATACGGAACTTTAAAATTCCGGAACCCCTGCACCTCGTGAAAGACCCGGGCAAACATTGCGGTCTCCTTTAACAGGTCGACAGAATGGTTAGTCGAAGTTACCTCTCCAATGCCAATGGTCCCGGCACTGTGCATTTCTCGCAGTCCCTGCTTAATACCCCTGATAATATCTTCCTCATCGGTCTCCTTCAGCGCCGTACTGGTTTTCCGCATCCATGGGATGAAGCCTTCATTACCGGTAATAGTTTCCCGGAGATGTGTGAGTTCCAGATGGGTGTGAACATTGACAAAGGCGGGGAAAATGATCGTATTCCCAAGGTCGTAGACCCGGTTGCTGTATTTGCCCTCGATATCTTTCACCGGGCCAATATCAAAGATTTTCCCATCCCGGATAACCAGGGCGTTATTCTGTAACGCCTTGCCGGTGCCGGGTAAAATCCAGTTTGCTGAAAATATTTTTACCATAGTCTCTGAATACAGTAATTATTAATTGATATCCAGAAAGATATCCTCAATGTTCATACCGGTTGAAGTGAAAAATAGGCGCACTTTACGATGAAAACAAGACAGAAATCCGGCAGTTATCCGCCGGGTAAGCTCTGCTTGCAATTCAGTCGGGGATTGTTCAGATTCCACGTATGATCCGAATACTTGTAAACGGCCTGACCAACAAAACCGATGCGCTTGTTGCCGCAAAGCTGGGTGCGAACGGACTGGGTTTTATCCTGGACGAAAACGATGACCGGTATATTGAATTCACCCTGGCGCAAAATATTATCAGATTGCTGCCACCGCTGATGTCGACCTTCGTTCAACCGGATAATTATACCCGGGACTATCTTGAAAATCTGGTGACCAAACTCCGGGTTAGCTCTCTGGTGGTCCCGGCAGAAGACTACACAAAGTCCATGGAATCCCTGGGATGCCGGATCACGATTACCGGGACGAGGGACGCCGTCACAAAATTCGCCGATTCCGCCGAAACTCTTGTCCAAATTGCACCCGCGGATACCTCTCTGGATGCCCTGCAGGACCTCTCCGAAGAGGATCTGCGGCCTTGGCGGGATTTGAATCAGGAACATCATCTCCTGTTACCATGTAGCGTCCCGCCGGAAAAATTGCCATCGGTTCTTGATCATTTCAAACCGGGCGCTTTACTTTTCCAGGGAGGGACCGAGAGCCGTACCGGACTTCAGGATTTTCCACTGCTACAGGCATATATTCAGGCAGTACACTCGATTGTGGAGCGTGTATGATGTTTTTTTCTGGCATGGCAGAAAAAGATTAACTAAAATAAAATTTTCTACAGGAAAAAGCTGGTAAAACAGGTATGGCAATAATCCATTTACCATTAGGGGAGCGCAAATACGATGTCCACGTAGAACGCGGGATTTTACCGCGTGCCGGACAGATCCTGAGTGATCTGGGATTGCACGGAAAAGTTGCGGTATTTAGCAGCCCCACAACAGAATCTACCTATCTTCCGGAACTGTTACCGGGGCTCAGGAAAAACGGATTCGAGGTCTTTACCAAATGTTTGCCATCCGGTGAATCGACAAAAAGCATGGCGGTAGCTGAGGAACTCTACTCTCAGCTCATTGACTGGCGATTCGAGCGCGGATCGACCATTATCGCTCTGGGCGGCGGCGTGGTCGGCGATGTGTCCGGCTTTGTAGCCAGTACATTTCTCAGAGGAATCCAATATGTCCAAATCCCGACGACCTTGTTATCTCAGGTCGATAGTGCTATTGGCGGGAAAGTCGGCATCAACCATCCGCTGGGCAAAAATTTAATTGGCGCGATTTACCAGCCCAAAACGGTGATCGTCGATCCGGATTTACTCCAAACGCTGCCCACGCGTGAGATGTTGAGTGGTTTTGGTGAAATCATCAAGTTCAGCTTAATTCGGGATTTTAATTTTTTCAGCCAAATTGTCAGCGGACGGCGGGCGATTCTCGATGAGAAACACCCGGATTTCCTGCAGGATATCATTACGAAAAGTATTCGGATCAAAACAAATTATATTACCGCAGATGAATTTGATTCCGGGCGACAGCGGGTGTTGAATTTTGGCCATACTGTCGGGCATGCCATCGAGGCGGTTGCAGGATTTGACGCAATACGCCATGGTGAGGCAGTAATTAAAGGGGTACAGTCCGCCATTGAAATTTCCGAAAATGTGAAGTTGCTGGGATCAAATATCGCAACGCGGGTCCATGATTTTTTACACCAGCTGAGCGTACCACAGATATCTTTGGACGTGGAAGAGGTACTCAAACGTATGCAAATCGATAAAAAGGTAACCGATGGCCATGTCACATTAGTCCTGTTGAAAAATATCGGTGACCCGGTAATCGTTCAAAACGGAGCCGGTCCACTGACCATTAAGGAACAGGTTCTCAGGCAGGCAATAGCGAATGTCTGTCGATAGTGATGCCACGCAGGTTTTAGTGATCCACGGTCCGAATATGAACCTGGTGGGCAAACGCCCCAGGGAGATATTCGGCAACCTGACCCTCGATAAAATCAATCGAAGCCTTCGCAATTATGCCCGGGAATTTGGGGTGATCCTCAAAATTTTTCAATCCAACAGCGAAGCCGACATTGTCACGAAGCTGCAGCGCCAGCGGAATTGGGCGGATGGGATCCTGTTGAATCCGACGACCCTCTGCTTCACAAGTTACACTCTACTCGATACACTCGAACTAATAAACCTTCCGACCGTTGAGATCCACCTCACCGAGACTATCGCCGGGAAACCGGTATCGGATTCCCGGCTGAAACCCTATTGTCGGGAACAGAGCATTGGTCCGGTGGACGGCGCGTATGAACGTGGGTTTGATGTGCTTTTAACAATGTTGGAATCCAGATAAATACAAATAGTATTCCGTACTGCGTATTGCGTAGTAGGTTCCCAGGCGTTTCAATAGGCAGGCAATCCTCAATATTATCAGGACGCAGAATATTTTAAAGCCCTTCGGGCTTTGAATCCCATGTTACCAAATTAGGAATTGTTAATACGACATTTACGCAATACGCAGTACGGAATACTAACGTCGCGTTACCCGAAATTCAGCTAGTATAATCGCCGCAAGAATAAGTACTCCTCCTACGATTCCAGAAACACCAAGCATTTCAGACAACACAACATAACCCGTTAACGCCGCGAATACCGGTTCCAACGTCAGGATGAGCGCCGTCCTGGTGGCGGTGGTTATCCGCTGTGCCCAGTTCTGCAGGAAAAACGCCAGGGCGGTCGCAAAGACAGCCGTGACCACCAATGCGCCAATCACATTCCAGGTCAATCCGTGTTCGAGAATGTGCAGAGTACTGTTTTCAAACGGAAGGACCACCGCACTCAATAACGCGACCATCAGAATCTGTATGAAGAAGAATCCAATGTAGTCGACGCGCCGGGTATAGTAGTCCAGCGCGATGACATGGAGGGCAAACCCCACGGCACAGAGGAGGGTCCATGCATCCCCCTGGTTAAACGACTGTGCCTGCGGATTGGTCAGGAGGTATAAGCCGGAAACGGCAAGGGTAACTGAAACAGCGGTCCATCTTCCCAGGGATTTTTTTTCGAATACTGCCGCGAATATGGGGACCATCACTACAGCCAACCCGGTGATAAACCCTGATTTGGATGCTGTGGTATATTGGAGTCCGACAGTCTGTGCCATGTACCCGATAAATAGAAAAATTCCTGCCAGGGAGCCCGCTTTCCACGGGAGTCGTTTGAAGTCCGACTTGAACCATATCAACGGAAGTAGTATCAGCGATGCCAGCCCGAACCGCAGCACCAGAAAGGCGAACGGCTCGATGTCCTCCAGGGCGCTTTTGACTATGGTAAAAGTTGCTCCCCAGATGAAGGTAATAAGCACCAGGGAGAGGTCTGAAATTAGCGGCTTTTTGGTTTCGGAAATCAAGCGTCTTCAGTATTTCCTGAATTGAACTAACGAAAATGAAAATACGAAAAACGGGAGAGATAAAATAGAAAAGTAGTTAGATGCGCGGCATGGACTAAGGAAACCGGAAGATGCCATCCCGTCCGGACGGGATGGCATCTTTGAATGCCCGTTTTTCTAGTCTACAACCGTGTAGCCCAGGTCGTCGATCTTGGACTTCACCGCGGCAAGCACGTCGTCCGAACCGTTGAATTCGAACTCGACGGATTCAGCGTTTCGGTCGGCTTTGACGTTCTCCACGCTCTCGATCCGTGGCAACATCTTCCGGATTTTATTTTCGCACCCGTCGCAGTGCATGCCTGTGACTTTCAGACTTTTTTGCATAGTTCAACTCCTTATTGAGTATTAGAGTGTTCAAGTGTTCAAGTAACAACGTGTTAGTGTGTTAACGCTCCGAAAATGAAATGGCCTCAAAATCGTAGATTTTGGGCATTTCAAATCGGAGTCCCGATTACTCACTACAGCAAATCTTTGATTTGCTGTAGTGGAGTTTATCGGGATGTTACAGTGTTATTGTTAAAAAACTGTTATGGGTCGTGTGTCCATTGTCCCCGGTCGGGAACTACAAGCATGTTGGTAGTTCCCGCTCGTTCGACCAGGCTCACGAATGGTTTCGCGGGTTTTGTCCCTTATTCGTGCTTGGGTGTTTTATGTATAATTCGTGGTTCTTCGCGTATCTTCGCGGCTGAAGTTTTTTCTGTTTGTTGTAAGTTTTTCAGTGTCTTTCCGTAGTTGTTTTCAGTGTATTCGGTGTTCATTTTTTTGTATTTCTCAGCGTTCTTTGCGGTGAAATCAGTTCGAGTACTCCGGTTGGATATTCACCTTCTGCAACCGTCTCGAATTCGTCACCACATTAATCGAACTGAACGCCATAGCAATCTCCGCCAGCACCGGATGCATCATTCCGAGGATAGCCAGCGGCACCATGACCACGTTATAAAAGAACGCCCAGAACAGGTTCTGCTTAATCTTGGTGAACGTGACGCGGCTCAGTTTCACCGCTTTGACTACGGCGCTAAGATCGCCCTTCACCAGCACGATGTCGCCGGACTCGATGGCCACATCCGTACCCGTACCGATAGCGATACCGACCTGCGCCTGGGTCAGCGCCGGCGCGTCGTTGATGCCGTCGCCGACCATGGCAACGGTTTCGCCCTGCTCCTGCAGACGCTTCACCTCGCTGGATTTGTCGTTCGGCATCACGTTGGCAATAACCCGGTCGATGCCGACTTCCCCTGCAATGGCTTTGGCCGTCCGCTCGTTGTCGCCGGTCATCATCACCGGCTCCAGTCCGAACGAGCGCAGCGCCTCGATTGCCTGTTTACTGTCTTCCTTCACCTGGTCAGCCACCGCGATAATCCCGGCGATTTCGTCATCGATGGCGACGAGCATTGCCGTTTTCGCCTGCTCTTCCAGAGATGCCATAACCTGCGAAACTTCATCTGAAACCGCGATGTCAGACTCGTCCATTAGCGCTTTCGTGCCTATGCGGACGGTCTTACCATCGATGTCGGCGCAGATACCGCGACCGGTGATGGCTTCGAAGTCCTTTGCACTACTTAATTGGCCGTTCCGCGATTTCGCGTAATTCACGATAGCTTCGCCCAGCGGGTGTTCCGATCCGCTCTCGGCGCTGGCGGCGTAATGGAGCAATTTATCTTCCGGCATTCCGTTCATAACCTGAACGTCCGTGACGCCAGGCTTACCTTCGGTGATGGTGCCGGTCTTGTCCAGCACGATAGTCGTGACGTCTTTCATGCTCTGGATGGCCGCGCCTTTCCGGATGAGCACTCCGTTCTCTGCGCCCATACCGGAGCCAACCATGAGGGCGGTCGGTGTGGCAAGTCCGAGCGCACATGGACAGGCGATGACCAGCACGGCGATTGCCGCGTAAAACGCCAGCGCCACAGCGCCCATGTTGGGATTCACCCAAGGGATAAATCCAGCTGCCCATTCGGCAATGCCGCCAAAGAAGCCGGGAAAGATCAGCCAGGAGGCAAGCGTCAGCAGCGCCACGCCGATGACTACCGGGACGAACATGCCGGTAATCCGGTCGGCGAACTCCTGAATCGGCACCTTGGAGCCCTGCGCCTCTTCCACCATTTTGATGACCTGGCTCAGGAACGTCTCCTTGCCGACTTTGGTGGCGCGGACTTTCAGCACACCGTTTTTGTTAATCGTCGCGCCGATGACCTCGTCATCTACAGATTTGTCCACGGGCATGGATTCGCCAGTGGCCAGCGATTCGTCTACGCTACTGGAGCCCTCGACAACCACCCCATCGGTGGGAACCTTTTCCCCGGGACGCACGATCATGATATCGCCCTTTTGCAGTTCCCGTACTGGAATACTGATTTCTTCTCCGTCCCGCTCAACGCGTGCTTCTTTGGCCTCCAGAGTAAGGAGCTTTTTAATCGCCTGAGAGGCGCGTCCCTTGGCCTTGGTCTCCACATACCGGCCGGTGAGATGAAACGCCATGATCATCCCGGCGATGCCTGCGAAACTGTGAAACGCCGGGCCGATACCGAATTGGTGCAGGAGCGATACAAATCCTGTGGCCAGCGAAGCCAGGGTTCCCATGGCGATGAGCACATCCATATTCGGCGCCAGGTGGCTGGCGGACTTCCACGCGCTCCGGATGGTCTCCCAACCTGGATAAAAAATCGCCACGGCGGAGAGCAAGATCATGCCGACGTCGTAGCCGATTTTTCCGAGGAAAGTGTAGCCGAAGAACATCTCCGGGATCATCCAGAGAATGATCGGGATGGTGACGCCCCAGGCCCACCACATCTTCTCCCGTGCGACGTCCACCTTACGCTGGTCCTTGTCCATTTCCGATTCGACTTCAGTTGGTTCCTCCGAGGATTCTTCCTCGATAACTTCATAACCAACGCTGTCCACCGCATCCACGAAATCGCGAAAGGTAGCGGCGTTGGGATCGTATTTTACCTGGGCGGTTTCCGTCGCCAGGTTAACCGAGGATTCGTAGATTCCTTCTACATTCGAGAGCGCCTTTTCAACCGACGCGACGCAACTGGCGCAGTGCATCCCCTCGATCTGAAGCGTTTTCGTGGACAGATTATCGCGGACTTCGTAGCCGACGTCTTCAACGGCCTTCTTGAAATCTTCATAGTCGGCAGACTCCTCATCATACTCCACCGAAGCCGATTCCGTTGCTAGGTTGACCGCCGCGACTTTGACGCCCGGCACCTTCTTCAACGATTTTTCCACCGACGCCACGCAACTGGCGCAGTGCATGCCTTCTATTTCGAGAGTTGTCTTTTTATCACTCATGTTTTTGCCTTTATATCTGTTTCTTAATCTTAATCAGTGTTAAAGTGTTCAGGTGTTCGAGTGTTCAGGGAACAGCGTGTTACTGTTTTACTGTGTTACCGTGTTATAGTTAGAACCTGTCATCGGTCGAGAGTATTTGGTCAAGTCTTTTTCGTTTATCATCAGTTATTACGGTGTTTTTCAGTGCTTAGTCTGTTCTGTTTTTAATCAGCGGTCATCTGCTCAATCTGCTCCAGAAGGATCGCCTCCTGCCGCGTCATCTGCTCCGGGAGGAGTCCCTACCGGGACGTGCTATTCGATTATCCATGTTTGCGGAACTTCGACAGTACCGTCATCACCTCGTCGATTTTTTCCTGCTTTTTGTCAGTGTCATCGCTCCGCATTGCATCGGTGACGCAGGTGTGGAGGTGCTGATCCATCACCAGGTCTTCCACGCCCTTGAGTGCCGAGACCACTGAGGCCGTTTGCGTTAAGACATCTATGCAATAGCGATCCTCTTCCACCATCTTTTGGAGACCGCGAACCTGCCCCTCGATTCGTTTGAGTCTGTCGACAGCCTGCTTCTTCTGCTCCTCGTTCATCATAATTCCAACTCGCTTTCTGATTCCTCAAATTCGTGCACAATATACCATACCCCGGTAGGGTATGTCAAGCGATTAAAACAGTGTTAGAGTGTTCGGGTGTTCAAGTGTTACAGTTACAAAATTCTATTAATCATAACCTGGAGAAAAGAAGGAGTACTATTGTATCAGTTTATTGAAAAAAAGGGGACTGGTTGGTGGTGCATGCTTCGGTAGATTTTTCTACAGAAAGATTCCCCGTAAATATTATCCGCGTTCATTCGTGTAAATTTGCGGTTTATATTTTTTTACAGTTTTTCAGTCGGTTTTAATCGTTTCAGTGATTTCAGTGTTTTTCAGTGGTTAGTCAGTTTTTTCTTTGCGCCTTTGCGGTTATGCTTTTTTAATCGTGCTCATCCTCAAACCCCTCAAATCCTTCTTTGATCAACCACGGTACCATCAGGAGCGCGGCCGCCGGATCCGCCCACCAGAGATTATCAAAGAGGGCATTCAACGAGAGGCCCAGCAGGAGCGCAAACGAGAGATAGGTACAGGCCAGGGTTTCCTTAGCTTCCGAACGAAGCGCCCCGCTTTGGAGTTCGTCTGCTGCCTTCAGTTTGAAATAGGCGAGTATCGGCATAATAATTAATGAGAGAATTGCGAGAACGATGCCGACAAGGCTTTCGGAGGGCGCCTGTTGATTAATCAGGGTGATAATCGCATCTATAGTAACGTAGGTGGCCAGTAGAAAAAAGGTGACGCCGACAAACCGGTGCACCCTGGTTTCTGCCGCCTCGATTTCCGCTGCCGAACCACCCTGGGTCTCCACCGAGACCCGCCAGAGCAGTACACCGGCAGCAGCCGATTCGATTATACTGTCAAAGCCAAAGCCGACCAGGGCATTGCTGTCGGCGGCAAACCCGGACCAGAGTGCCACCACGGCTTCTGCTATATTATAAAAGAGTGTCCCCAACACTAACCAATAGGCGATTTTTGCCCAGTCGCGGTCAGGGACGGTTGTCACTGTCTGTTGCATCGGAGTATCCTTTGTCTTATGTTAGCCGGAAACCTAAGGAAATGACACGATTTCAACAACGATTAACATACCGAATTTCGGAACAGGACATCCATTATGTACCAGTATATAAAAGACCGTTTTTGGACCATTGACAGCAAAATCGCTGGTTGGATGGCGCAATATGGCCTCCCGCTACTGCGGTATTCTATCGCTATCGTCTTCATCTGGTTCGGTCTCCTCAAGCCGCTGGGGATGAGCCCTGCCGCAGATCTCGTAGCCAGAACTGTGGTCTGGTTTTCGCCGGGCTGGTTCGTGCCGTTTCTCGGCTGGTGGGAGGTGCTCATTGGTCTCACTCTCCTCTATCGTCCGCTAATCCGCGTTTCAATTTTGCTACTCTTTCTCCAGATGCCCGGCACGATGCTCCCGCTGGTCTTCCTCCCGGAGGTCTGCTTTACCCAGATTCCGTTCGGCTTGACGTTAGAAGGTCAGTACATCATTAAAAATTTGGTTCTCATCAGTGCCGGATTGGTCATCGGGGGGACAGTACGCCGGGATGTTCGATCCTGAGGCTAATCCTGCGGTATTTCTATTTTTGTATTATGGAGAAGCGCTCTGTTTTCTTACCAGAATTGAGAAACCCGTTGAGCCGGGTTGTGTCGCATTGTTGGCTGAGCGGTTGAATTTATTGATATTCATACTTTTCTTCTTCTTCAAAGGTGAGTTTACAGGTCAGTAAGTCCGGTGGGTATCATTTTTGCATTTTTATTGAAGCGCCGGGTAAAAATGTCCGGTAGTGATAATAAAAAGTTGGCGAATATGCCAAAGATGGTCAGAGAAATTTTATCTTGTGAATGAATAGAAGTTAACCCAATTTTTCAGTCGCCTATCACATGGAATTGCCATATCAACATTACGAATTAGTTTTCTACGGAGTCATTGCTCTTTAATGGTAACTTTATAATCAACCAATTGTATACTTGATTAATCAAGAGGAGGGGACCCCCCATGTACCAATCTGTGGATGAATTCATGGAGACTGTTGTTGCACGAAATCCTGGCGAAAAGGAATTTCACCAGGCTGTCAAAGAAGTCGTCGAATCACTGTGGGATTTTTTACAGGATCATCCCCGGTATATCCACTCCAAGATTTTGGAACGGATAGTCGAGCCGGAACGGGTTATCTTGTTCCGTGTCCCCTGGACGAATGATCGCGGGGAAGTGGAAGTCAATCGTGGTTTTCGGGTCGAGTTCAATTCCGCTATCGGACCCTATAAGGGCGGGCTCCGGTTTCATCCGTCCGTGAATCTGAGTATCCTGAAATTCCTCGGCTTCGAGCAGGTGTTTAAGAACAGTCTTACCACGCTGCCGATGGGCGGCGGCAAGGGAGGTTCTGATTTTGATCCCAAGGGGAAATCGGATAACGAGGTCATGCGCTTCTGCCAGTCGTTTATGACCGAACTCCAGCGCCATATCGGTCCGAATACGGATGTCCCGGCTGGTGATATCGGAGTGGGCGGACGCGAAATTGGCTTCCTGTTCGGACAGTACAAACGGTTACGGAATGAGTTTACCGGTGTATTGACCGGTAAAGCATTGAATTGGGGCGGGAGTCTGATCCGGCCGGAAGCTACCGGATACGGAACCGTCTATTTTGCCCAGGAAATGCTGAAGACACGTGAGGAATCGCTGGAAGGGAAAACGGTTGCAATTTCGGGTTCCGGTAACGTGGCCCAGTATGCCACGGAAAAAGTTATCGAACTCGGCGGCAAAGTTGTCACGCTTTCCGACTCCAGCGGCAGCATCTACGACCCCGAGGGCATTGATGAGGAAAAACTCGAATACGTCATGCATCTGAAAAACGTGGAGCGCGGCAGAATCAAGGAATATGCCGAGAAATACGATGTGGAATACTGGGAAAACGAACGCCCGTGGAAGGCAACATGCGATGTGGCCCTCCCCTGCGCAACCCAGAATGAAATAAACACCAAAGAAGCCAAAATGCTGGTCGACAACGGATGCTTCTGCGTGGCAGAAGGCGCAAACATGCCGTCCGAACCGGGTGCCATTGATGTCTATTTGAACAACAAGATCCTGTACGGGCCGGGCAAAGCAGCGAATGCCGGCGGCGTGTCTGTTTCCGGTCTGGAAATGAGCCAAAACAGCATGCGCATCAACTGGCCACGCAAGGAAGTGGATTCGAAACTGCAGGATATTATGCAGAACATCCACGGGCAATGCGTGAAATATGGCGGAGAGGGCGAGTTCATTAATTATATGCGTGGAGCCAACGTCGCCGGGTTTATCAAAGTGGCAGATTCCATGCTGGATCAGGGTGTCGTGTAGTTTACTCTCGACCATAAAGTTCTGAATAAAGCGGCGGTGCGAGTATCGTGCCGCCGTTTTTTTATAACGGCAGTGAGATGTGAGAAGTCAGACGTGAGAAGAACTGTGAATAGTAATGCTGTGAGAGGTCCACTAAAGATTATAGGAGTCCCGGAGGGACGGCATATTTGTAGTAGGTAACCGAAAAAATAAGAGAGCCTCGTAGAGGCGGCATCTATGTCGTTTCGCCATGTGTTTTCCCATTCTTTTTTTAATGGACCCATTAAGAGTCAGCGACCCTGAAAGGGTCGGGAATTACAGAGGACAACTTCCGCGTACCCATAAATGGGCACGCTTCTTCGCATAAAGACGACTCCGTCGCCTGCTTATGGACTGTCCCGATGAATCGGGGCTTTATCCGGAATAGCCCCGACAAGTCTAAGTATTCGGGAGGTCCCACGAACGCCTTCCGGCGTTTGTGAATTTTATATGGCGAATTAAGGTATCTAAACAACCCGTCACCGACGCTGTCAGCGATCGGCGACGGGATTCACTTTTGTGGGTCTTCGCGCTACTTCGCTCCGGAAGGAGCACCGGCAGGAGTCTCTGGTGAGACCCCGCCGGGGCGGCTCAATCTTTTTTGTTCTTTTCTCTTGGCTCTTTTAAATCCCCGACGCCTCATGCTCATCCATCATTTCCAGTTCGGGTAAATCAGACTTAATGCAGACCGCTTCACCGGAGTTACTATCGATTTGCACAGTGATGGGATGCTCCAGATGCACCCATTTGAGATAGTCGGTCTCGTCTTCGACCGGCTGGTTTTCCAGCCATTCCCAGCGGATGAAGTCATCGCCGCTTTTCTGGTTTACCATAAGATAGCCGATTCTCAGGCTGGCAATGTTCTGGAAAAAGTGTCCGCCGAAGGACGGCTCAATGTCGAACTCTTCAAGATTGAACTCGATGATGACTTTAGCGTGCGAAATTTCGTCCCAATCGACAGGGATGCCGAGCCAGGGATCAGCGGAGCCCCAGCGTCCTGGCCCCATCAGGAGGTAGGGGGATTCATCGCCTAGTTTCTTATTGTACCTCCCGACCTCATTGGCAATATCCTTGGAATGCTGGGCGTCGAATTTTTCCGGTTTTACATAAATAATATCCTGAATGCTTTTGATCACGTTATCGCCGAGCGTCTTGTTGCTTTGGCAGAAGATATTTTCCTTGCTGATCGGCGAATAGTCATTCTGATAGGTGTATTTGTTCACCGCCATCGGTCTGATCTGCAGCAGATTAAATTCCGGGGTCTTTTCGGAATCCTCGTATAAATTCACAGCGAATTCCATTTCCACCGGGCATCCCAGCGATTGTTCGCCCAGTTCGAGTAATTCCGAGAGGAGTTCCGCCAGGGGGAAAGCCTTCCACTTCAGAATATTCGCGAAAGTAATAACCCTTGGCCCGTCGTAGTTCAGCGAATCACGGAGGATGTTATCGTCGGCGCTCAGCACGCTGCCGATCCAGCGGAGAGATCCATCCTTTTCGGCAGTCGTCAGATCATACTGCCCCAGATGTGCCATTTCGCCTTCTCTCAGAAAATCGGCTTCCCCGTGTAACTGGAGCGCGTAAAAATGTCGCTGGGAATTATCCAGAATCGCTTGGGAGGAGTAAAATTGTGGCAACACATCCGGGTAGCGCGGACAGAATCGAAGCGACTTTTCCATTTCCACCACGGTTTTCCCAAGCCCCAGCGCCACGTATGCGATCCCGTCATCGCGTTTAAGGTAGGAAATGGGATAGTGGTTGATACTTTGCGCCACACCGCTAAAGGTCGGGTAAAACCGATCGTCTCCGTAATTCTGTCCCACCAGCTCCTGGATTATCACCGCCATCTTCTCCTCCTCCTGGCGGTGGATACTGGACTTCAGAAACGCCTTCGGCGCCTGAAAAAACATGGAAGCGTACACCAGTTTCACGGCCTTACAGAGCTGAGGGAGATTTCGTTCCACGTCGTCGTGGGAGTTCGGCAGCAAATAGGTGGAATACATGCCAGCCAGTGAATGATACTGAGAATCTTCGAACAGACTGGACGACCGCACCGAGAGCGGATAACGGTTACGCTCTAGATAGAACCGTAGCGATTCCACCAGATCCTCCGTAAGACTTCCGGCGCAGAACTCCCGTTTAATCTCCTCATTGCTTTCCCGGTTCATGCCCTTATCCCAGAGATGGTTTTGGCTCATGAACTCATCGAAGGCATCGGTACCGATGATCGTAATCTTCGGAATGCGAATGGTAATGTTGGGAAAATTCTCTTCGATGTCCGAATGGTGGAGCATATTGGTAGCGAATGCCAGTCCGCGGGCTTTCCCGCCAAGCGATCCGCTACGAATATTGGTGATAGAAGCTGAGGGATCGTAGGAAGATTCCGAAAACTCAACGATCCGGCCCTTCTGCTGGACGTATCGTGCCTCGTCGATGGCGTCGATCAGGTAATCCCGCATCTCTTCCAGTGTATCGAAGTCCGAAACCTGCACCGGGCGGATCAGGCTGGCCAGCTGAAATTCGCCGCGGACGGCCAGCCAGTTGGAGAAATGATTGCTCGAGGCATGGTACAGGAGCGATTCCCTGGGAAGATTAATCAGATTCTCTTCGAACTCTAGCAGATCCGTGGCGCGGCCGATCTCCTTGCCGTCCTGATCCCGGAATATGAAGTCGCCGAACCCAAAATTATTCACCATGAATTCCCGGAGATCCCAGAGAAGGGTCTGGGACTTCTTGTACAGGAAGTGTGCCTGTACGTCCTTGGCCTTGACGGCGTTCTTCTGGCTGGTGGATTGCAGCATAATCGGCATATGCGGATCCTGCTCCCGGAGATAGTGCACCAGCTTCAGTCCGGCTTCGTCATCAAACACGCCATCCTTGGGAAACCGGGTGTCGGAAATTACCCCGAGAATATTCTCCCGGTAGCGATCGAAATAGTCCTCCACTTCCTCGTAGGTATTGGCCAGCAGGATCTTGGGACGGCCACGCATCCGCAGGAGCCGGTGGGCGTCGTTCAGGCTCTTGTCCAGCAGATTCCGGGTGTGATAATAGATTTCTGAGTAGAGCAGCGGCAGGATGACCGAGTAGTAGTACGGATCGTCCTCCACCAGAATCATGGCCCGGACGTCCGCCTTTCGTATATCTCGATCCACGTTCCGCTTGTCCTCAAAGTACTTGATAATCGCCATCAGCACCTTGGCATTGCCCGTCCAGATGAACGCCTGGTCGATGGCGTCCTTGGGCAGCGGATCCGGCAGATGTTTCAGCTGAGCGGTGTCGTAGGTCATCAGCACCACCGGCACATCCTGGTATTTCTCCTTCACCTGCCGCCCGAAGGAGATGGGATCCATGTCCGGCACCCGGAGCATGGTGATAACCAGATTAATCTTGCGTTTTGAGAGGCGTTTCATCGCCTCGGCGGCGGTAGGCGCTCCCCAAACTCTGGGTGCATACCGGAGGTTAATGCCAAGATACTCGTACAGGATCTGCTCAGACAGCTTGCCGTCCTCCTCGATAATAAATGCATCATACGGCGATGCTACAATCAATATCTCATGGATGCGATGCAGCATAAGATCATGAAAATTGAACGGGGACGCCGAGAGAGCTTTGGCTATACGAGGATCAGTTTTTGTTTCGATCATATTACTCCGGGTTCAGGTTTTGGTTTGCTAACTATCCGGCACCGCCGCCGGTTCCGCCGCCGGCCGATCCGGCACTTGCGCCTCCGGCGCCTGCCACGGATGAAACCGTCGTCAAACCGGAACTCGCCAGCGCATTCATGCTGGCAGCCACTTCTGCCGACGTGGAGGTACTTGCTATAAATACAATCCACGGGATATGCGCCTGCCGGACCTGCGTATCCGCAAGCCAGGTTTCCATGTGCTTTCTGGCCACGCCCAGCGCGATGGCGTAAACAATCATCTTATCAATATGATTAGTGCCAAATTGCCGGCCATTACCTTTTTTAATCGCATTCGTAAACGCTTTCCACTGCCGGTACACCTGCTCGCCGGTTTCTGTCCGGTGAACGATAGCAAAGGAGAGCAGACCAAATACGAACGCAGCGACCAGCGCAATGGCGCCGAATCCGCCTGTCCAGTAAATGGCCAGAAGACCGCCGATAAATAACAAGATCTGAATCACCCCGTTAATAATTGCTCCCCTCACACTGTTATTGTCAATCCAGTTGTGGGATTTGGCATCGGATTGCACCGTTTTGGCCCATGCGGTAAACCACTTGTGCATTTCGCTGCGCTGGTCGGTGAGTTCGTCAAAATAGACGCTGCCGTTCTCCATATGATTTGTCACGTACTCATAGAGATCCAGTTCCCAGTCCACTAGTTTCGCGTAATCCGGTTCGCCGGCCTTCTCGACCCAGAATCGTGGTTTTTTCTCCTGCAGAAACTTTTTTTCGCCTTCCTCTTCATGGATACGAAAATAGTCACGTCGCGCCAAATCGAAAATCGTTGCCACTAAATGGCTGCCGTTCACCGATTGATTCTGCATCAACCAGCCAATAATAGCCGGAGGTTCGGACGTCGGCGGAGCATACAGGTGATTCGGGATGGCTCTGGGTGTATACCGTTTCCCGTATTTACTGAAAAAGAAGATCCAGACAAGGGCACTTAACCCTGTGACAATAATAGTCAAATACCATCCCAGCGATGCGAATTGCTTCTGGCGCTCAAGGCGTTGTTGTCTGTGCTGTTGATACGCCTGTTCTTCACTCGTCGCTGATACCAGCGATAGGTCCGGCGCCGTGATATCCGGATTTCGCAGTAATACGGTCGGAAAAAGAAACCGCACTTTCAGCGATTGATCAGACCGGAGGTCCGTAACGTTTACTAATACACCATCGGATTTCGGCATAACCTGCGTCAATTCGTTTCTGGTCCGGAGCCAGGAATACAGAGAATCTGCGCCGACGCTCCCCGGCACGGTTATTCTAACCGACGCGCGGCGGGTGGTTTTTTTCCAGCTGTCACCAATGAACGTCCAGAAGTGTTCAGTCCATTCCGGGCCGACTGCCAGCGCACCGTGTATGGTATAATTGATAAAGAATTTGCGGGTCTCGTCTGTCGCGTTGTAGAACCATTTCAGGTTAATCTCTTCTTCGTTAGTTGTGACCATAAAAGTACGCGGTGCCTCGGTATTTTTATTTACGTACTTGCCCTGATCATCACGGATAGAAATATCGGTCAGTTCGGTGAATCCGGCTTTCCGGATGGTATAGTTTGCCCAGCTGTAATGTTCCTCGAAGGTGTATGTCCGCACTTCGGTTATCTCAATGGTCGCATCGGCGTTAATCTCCGCCCGGATATTCACGTTGTCGATGGTATAATCCTTGGCAGTGGCCGATGAAAACGCCAAAGTCAGTACGGTAATTGCGAAAGATATCCAATATTTCACGGGCGCATCTCCTTCGGTAACCGGTTGATAAATTCCTCTTCGGTGAGCACGGTGATAGCCAGTTCGCGCGCTTTATCCAGCTTGCTCCCCGCGTTTTCTCCCGCCACCACGAAATCCGTTTTGGAACTCACCGAGGAGGTGGCTCGTCCGCCGAGTTGTTCAGTCAGTTTTTTTGCATCCGACCGGGTAAAATGCTCCAGCGCCCCGGTAAAAACGATGGTTTTATCCGCAAAGATATTTTCCTCATCGGTGGATATGTCAGGTGTTTCCAGCGTGATTCCCGCTGCCAACAATCGTTCGATCAGTGCCTGGTTCTGTTCTTCAGAGAAAAAATTGTAGATACTCTCTGCGACAATAGGTCCGATTTCGTTCACGGCTTCCAATTCCTCTTTCGAGGACGACCTGATATTTTTCAGAGATCCGAATTCGCGTTCAAGCACCCGGGACAGATGCTCACCAACGTTCCGGATACCCAGCGCATAGAGAAAACGCGCCAACGTGGCTTGCTTACTGGCGTCAATGGCAGCCAGCAGGTTTTGTGCGGATTTTTCAGCCATTCGTTCCAGATCAATCAAGTCATCTTCCGACAGATGATACAGGTCAGCCGGATCGTGAATGAGATCTTCATCGAAAAGCTGTTCAACCAGCTTATCACCCAGTCCGTCGATATCCATTGCAGCCTTGGAAGCAAAATGCTTCAGGTGCCCCTTGACCTGCGCGGGACATGAGATATTCTGGCAGCGATGGATGACTTCGTCTTCAATACGAATGACGTGACCTCCGCAGACCGGACAAGTCTCCGGCAGGTGATATGGTTCAGTGTTGTTCGGACGGTTGTCAAGGATCACTTTCACCACTTCGGGAATGACGTCACCGGCACGCTGTACGACCACCGTATCACCGATTCGAACATCTTTGCGGTCGATCTCGTCCTGGTTATGCAGGGTGGCTCGGCTCACAGTCACACCGCCGATATTCACCGGCTCCAGATGAGCCACCGGAGTGACGGCACCAGTCCGGCCGACGCTGGCTTCAATATCCTCGATAACCGTCACTTCCTGTTGCGCTTTGAACTTCCCGGCAACTGCCCAGCGCGGACTTCGGCTGCGGACGCCCAGTTCATCGCGCAGTTCGTAATCGTTTACCTTGATGACCACCCCATCGATTTCATAGCCGAGACCGTTGCGGCGGTTTTCGATATCCTCGTAATACCCGATCGCTTCGTCGATAGTGGAGCAGGTTGTGGTGAGCGAGTTGATCCGGAATCCCCAGCCGGGGATTGTCTGTAAAAATTCCCAGTGCGAGGAAAAACTCGCACCCTCGATGACACCGGAACCGTAGCAGTAGATTTTAAGATTTCGGCCGGCGGTAACGTTTGGGTCAAGCTGACGTAAAGATCCGGCGGCACAATTCCGGGGATTGGCAAACGGTTGCTCCCCGTCTTCCACCCGCTGTTCATTCAGCGCCACAAAGTCCGCTTCTTCCATATAAACTTCACCGCGGACTTCCAGCAGAGCCGGAATATCAAGGGAATCATCCCGGAGTCTCAGCGGAATATACGGAATAGTCCTCAGATTTTGCGTGATATCCTCGCCTGTGGTTCCGTCGCCGCGCGTACTACCCTGGACGAACACCCCATCTTCATAAACCAGCTCCACTGCCAGACCGTCCAGCTTCGGTTCACAAACGTACTCGATGTTTTCGGTTGTCCCCAGCGCCCGCTTGACACGCTCGTCGAATTCCCGGATTTCCTCGGTGTTCTGGGCGTTTGCAAGACTCAGCATCTGCTGCCGGTGGGTAACGGTATTAAACTCATCCAATGGGGGTGCACCGACGCGCTGTGTCGGGGAATCCGGCGATTGGAGGTCGGGAAATTCTCCTTCAAGTCCCTGAAGCTCCCGGAGTTTCCTGTCATACTCCGCGTCGGAAATCACCGGATCATCTTCGATATAATACCGGTAGTTGTGATAATGGAGTTCGTCACGTAACTCGCGGATGCGTTCGGCAGCTTGGGATTTATCCATACTTTGTCCCTGCGGTTGATTCAGACGAATAAAATTAGACCTGTGGGGATATTGTTACAAGTGGTTTTAGGGGGCATCCAGCAAACTCAACTCACCCCAGTCCCCTCTCTTAAAAAGAAAGGGGAACTTGTACTCTGGTGACTGCACTCCCTTCCTCTTGGCAAGAGGAAGGGCCGGGGATGGAGTTGAGTCTATTGTATTTGCGATCAATGCCCCTTTCAGGGTCGCCGACCCCTGAAAGGGGCATTATGTAAAAGGTTACGCGCTAAGAAAATTGATGTGCACCATAGTTTTCTCTTACCTTAACACTTGAATCCCAACGCGATTAAGCATAAAATTCAAGTTTATGAAAACGACACACACACTGGAACAATCACTGGCGGACACCTTTGACGCTATCATCACCGACAGTGTGAAACGATATACCCATTCGTTGATTTATCAGGGTCGGGATTGGACGGATTTGTTCAAAGTCCGGCTGGCGTTTCGGGAATTTCTGGAGATGCGAGTGGATGAAGTCGACCTCGAATCCGGTGAAAGGATTGCCGGGTTTTACCTCCATGAGCAACAGGCGATCTTTGGCTGGGTGCGCTGGGAAAAATTCCGGGAAGGCATCCAGCGGAAGTTCTGGGGATCCATTGAACCGAATGAAAAGGGCGACTGGAAATACCAGGTGCCGGCCGGCAGTAAACGAACCGTCTGGTGTAAACTAAACGAGAAACGGACCATGGATATCGATTTACCGCAGGGACTGGGGTAATGGATTACTCCAAAGAAGAGATTATAAACAAGATAGCAGCAGCTTTCCGGTTTGTCGGGGAAAATTCCGATTTTCGCAAACGTGCCGGGGATAACACATTAACCATCCTTTTCGAAATTGAGGATATGGATGTCCGCAATCTCGTTACTATCGACGATGGATCCATCTTCTGGGGCTCTGATATTCCGGAGAATTCCGATCTGCGTGTCCGATGGAAACATTGGGAGCATTTGACCAGCTGGACCGCCAGCTGGATGCCGCTCTGGTGGTATCGATTGCTCCGGCGTGTCCACGTGGAGGGAGAACAATCGCCGGTGCTTCAGGAATGCCTCTATCTGTTCAGAAATTATTTGCATTTGATGATGAAGGAAGACCGGAATGGACGAATGTAGCGCCGTGTGGAAAATAACACTGGTTGGGATTTCTGCTGTGTTCCTGCTAAGCTGCGCCGGAACGCGGGAATTCCGGGAAGCCCGCGCTATTAAGCCATTGATACAGTATGAATCGGAAGTCCAGCGCGATATCGCGCAGATGCTCTATCCGGGATTCCTGGAGATTCAAAAAGAGGTGGAAAAGCGCTTTTCCCCGGAGACTATCCACCTGAAGGACGACGGGATGGAGGTCGCGCTGATTCGCGACATCCCCGGTATGGATTCGGGATATTATGTCAGCATCTCCATGGAGGTCTTTCCACAGATAACCGGAGAGATGACGTTTTTAGAACAAGCGCATATCGTTGGGTCAGGTTATTTTCACAAGATATTGTTGGCGGTCAGCCGGGACTGGAATCGCATTTTTTCGTCTTCATTGGCGGGAACAGTGTTTATCTTTGAGTGGAAATCCGATGGCCGGTACCGGCTGAGGACTGTATTCGATAATCAAAATATTCAGGATTATCTGAACGCCCGGATGACGCTCCAGGAACTGGTGGACAAGAGCTGGGTTGAAGGCTGGCAGGATGGCGGGCGAGTGGGACGTATTGAACTGAATGGTCTCCAATCGATCCAGGCTTAAATGCTAAATATTTAATGCGAAGGAATGATTATGTCGAACCACGAAGATATACGGTTACCGGAAAATATGGAATCCCTGTACAACGATCCGTGGCGGATTTTTCGGATTATGGCGGAGTTTGTTGACGGATTTGATACCCTCTCACAGGTTGGCAAATCGGTGGTCTTCTGGGGTTCGGCCCGGACGCCCACCGATCATCCCGATTATGCCATGACCGAACGGATGGCGGAGAAGCTGGGCAATCACGGCTTCGGCATCATTACCGGCGGCGGTCCCGGATCAATGGAGGCAGCCAATAAGGGTGCAAAACAGGCAGACAGCCCATCTATTGGCTTAAACATCGAACTACCCCATGAGCAGGAAGCCAACAGATTTATCGAAGTCGGGCTGGATTTTCGCTATTTCTTCGTCCGCAAGGTAATGTTTGTGAAATACGCCTCGGCATTTGTTTTAGTACCCGGCGGATTCGGTACCATGGATGAATTCTCCGAAGTCATTACCCTGATCCAGACGAAAAAAATCGAACCGATCCCGGTGGTGCTTATGGATTCCGATTACTGGGCTGGCCTCATCAAGTGGATGCAAACCCGGCTGGTGCGCGAAGGGAAAATCAACCCCGAGGATATGGATATCTTCCACATCAGCGATGATGAAGATGAGGCAATTAGTTATATCCTGGAGTGGTATGAGAACAACCGTGAGAAGTGAGACGGCAGAGGTGAGAAAACCGTGAATCGGCAATAGGTAGTAGACAGTAAGCAATGAAAGGAAAAGACCAGGCCCTGGAGAGGCGGCATATGTTAAAAACCGTGAGCCGTGAAATGTGAGAAGTGAAACGTGAAACAACCCAAAAGAATGTATACCTACGAATGGGTACTTCCCGGTAGTGGTCTGTCAAAAGCCGGGTTTACACCCGGATTTTCAACTAATTCAAAAAAAGACGACTGAAGTCGCCTGCGTTACATCCCTGGCGGGACGCACCCTCCATAACAAAAAATACCGTAGAACTGGATTTCTAGCCCCAATGGGGCGATCGCTTTCAGCCCACCAATTTATTGGTGGGATCTGGAAAACCCGAACCTTGCCGGAGTCCCGGCAGGGACGACCGGTTGGTGGGCATCATATCCACCATAAACCTTTAAATGGATACGTCCGTCAGAGGACGGGTTTTTACCCGTTTCGTAAAAAGACAGGTAAAACCGCCTGTCTAAGACAGTCCCCCGGGAGGAGGACTGTTGGCGAGAAAGCGAACGCCTCGCCGCGGCGAAGAAACTCAAAAAGCGGGTGTTTGGTTCTGATGTACCTGACGTTCGGGAAGCGGAACGCAAGAAATGACTCCTACCTATCAGGAGGCGTGGTCCAATAAAAAAACCGAATCCCTCACCTTTAATAATGAAGAATTTCCGGTTTACTACATTGGAAAGCTGGAACTAAAAAAGAATAAAAAGTCGGCTGGGCGTCCCAAAGATCTGGATGATTTAGATTATTGTTTGATTAGAATAACCGTGAGAAATGAAATAAAGCAGTGAAAAGGCGCTTGCGTGGTTCATCAGAACCACCTCTGATGAGGTGGAATACTTATCCCGGAAGGGATCCCTATGGGGGACACTAAAAGTGAATAGTGAGAACGTAGTCTTTGAGCCGGCAAACGGTAGACAAAAAGATGCCATCTTTCGGAAAGATGGCATCTTTGATTCTGCTGGTTCTTCGCGGCTTTGTGAGAGAACATCTTGTTTACCCAAACGTTCTCTGCGGTGAAATTAATCTGGACTTTTCTAAATTTGAGAAAATAAAGAACGGCATGAACGCCGGTTAATTTATTTCCTTACTCCCGTTATCCTTGACATCATTAGATAACACGGATAGTGGCGTTAGCCATTCCGTTTACCGGTATAATAATTGCCTTGTTTATTATGAATTGATACCGGGAGGTAGAGATGGATACCAGTAATACCAAAGGTGAACCGGAAAATTATTGTCCGGTGATGGAATGTGAATGTCCCCAGGGTAAGGAAGCGGCGCAGGAATGCCAGCGGCGGTTTTATGGCGATTTTAATCCATTACTGAACTGGAATGACATGGCAATTATCTGCTGTTCGTATCAACGCCGGGAAGAATTAAAGAATTTGGACGAACTGCCTCCGTTAGTCTGAATGTTCAATGGCAAATCCCGCTTTTCCGGGTTAAGAGGGAAGTCACACCAGTAATTCGCGGTTCTTAATTTTCATTAATTTTTTCAACGATTATAAGTTGCTCATCCGGATTTAATGCATATTGCTGGATAACCTGATCGGGGAATTGAAATAGTTTAGTTTGAAAGCCTACACCTGACAGACGGTCCAGGTATGAATTCAATGCGTAAATACGCACATGATCCCGCTGCCCGAATACCGTTTCCCGCTCTTCCGGTTCGGTAACTGCCGGGTCCTCATAGGACGCTTCAATTTCTGTGGAGTACGGAACCTGCAAGATCGCAGTTCCCCCCGGAGCTATTGCACGAAATATCTCTTCCATGGCACTCAAATCATCGGGAACGTGTTCGAGTACATGGTTGCATATCGCTAATTCAACCATACCTTCCTGAATAGGCATATTCCGAATATCGAGCCGGACTGCGACACGCTCTTCATGCAAATCTCCCGGAACGTATCGACGAATGTGCTCGCTACTTTGCAGCACCTTCTGAAGGTTCGGCTCCGGTGCTATATGCAGGATTGTCATTTCCGTATTATTTAAAAGTCCGGTGTGCTGAAGATAAAGGTACACCAGGCGCTCCCGTTCGTTCGAATGGCAATTGGGGCAGAGGGCATTGGCACGGGAACCGGCTCCGACAATGTTAAACTTTTCTAATACAGCGATATCCAGCCCGGACGGCAGAAACCGGCGAAACGACTTTCCACATAACGGGCATGCATACCGGCTCCCTTTGAAAAGGAATCGAAAAAACGAATAGTACCCCTTTCGGCTCAAATCATAGAGACTGGCTGGAATAAGGGTTCTGCCGATCTGGCGGAGTTCCTTAAGCATTTTACTTTTTGTCCACTAATGATTCCTGGGAGGACTGAAACCCGGAGAGCAGTGCCAACCCCAGCATGAATTTTATCAGGAAAAACCCAACCTGGTCGGGCAACAATTTTGTCCGGCTTGCCAGTTTACCGTCACGGGTGGTTGGGATTTTCCTGTAAAGAAACCGGTACAATCGGGGCAATGCTGCCCGGAAGAATGATGGGATGCTGTTCAATAAATTGATTTTGTAGGTGGTCGTAAATTGCGGATATTTCCCGATGAGCCGGTGTAAATTTTGAGCGCCGAATTGATAGAATTTGTCACAGGTGTGTTTCAATGGGCGATACGCCAATCGGTACGATGGTAATTGTTCCGAAAAAATGATATCTCCCGATTGCGCGTCAATCATTCTGCTGGCGTAATCGACTTCGTGACCGCCGTATCCGGAAAAATCTTCGTCAAAATAGCCAGCCGATCTCACAAGTCCCGCCTGCAAAATAATATTGGTAAAAATGATGTGTTCCGGCGGCAGCGTTTGTCCGGTGTTGTGACGGCCAGCACCACGCGTTCGGTTCAGATATCGGGCAAACAGGTCATCCTGGTATGCGCCGTGAATAATAACCGGTCCGACAATGCCGGCAATGGAATGATTGTTGGAAAACAGGTTCAGTGCATTGCCAATGTACCGGGAGGACACAAAGGCATCACCGACACCGAATAGTAAGTAATCTCCGCTCGCAGCCTGTATCCCCGTATTCCGTGCGGACACAACTCCCTGACGTTCTTCGTGCCGAATAATACGAACCCGCTGGGCGTGGTTATAGCGGGGCAGCGTTTCATCTGTTCCGTCATTGGACCCGTCGTCGATTATGATGATTTCGACTTCTGCGTCACTTGACTGACCAAGGTAAGAATCCACCACCTGGCAGATAGTATCCTTGTTATTGTATACCGGCAGGATCACACTAATCATTGGTTTCCTGTCGACCATTACCGGGAATCCAACCGAGTTCACGGTATTTTTGATACACGAATTCTATCACGTTTTGAATATCATGGTAGGCTGAAACCCACTCCCTGGAATGCCGCTTTTTCCCGGCAAGGTCCTGAGATTGAATTAAGCCTTCCAGCTGGCTGGAGAGCGTTTCGGGTGTAATTTTTACAAAAGGATGGTCACCAAGCAGCCGTTCCTGTTCCGGCGGAAGATAGGTCATTGGGATCAGCCCGAATGCCATCGCCTCAATACAGGACATGCCGTATCCGTAGCCGGCATGTTCTTTATACAGGAGATCGATGAATATATCATTTTGCGACAGCCGCTGCAGGAATTCATCGTGGGGTAGATTCTCTAACAGTTCAAATGTGATCGGGTGTGCCTGTTCAAGTTGTTTGCATATCCTGATGATATCCTCCGTACCGCGTCCCACACGGTACCGGGTCGCATGGGCAATTCGTATGGGATCATGAAGTTCGAATAAGGGGGTAAACTTTTCAGTTTCCACTGGCAGAAACATGTACTCTATATCAGGATGCTTCTCCAGCAGATCAACCTCGGAGGTGGTGTTGATTTCGCTGACAGCGTCTACCTGAGGCAACACACCGCGCGTTCGCAAATCGGTGCCGTGGTAATTGCACCAGATATGTTTTCCCGTGTCGCGCATTTTTCTCACAAACCGGCCGTCAAAGTAAAACGCCCGGCCGCTCTCGATGTGATAGATATCGAAGTCTTCCAGATCATATTTTACGATAGCGCGATTAATGATCGGTGTCCAGATGAGTTCACGCGTTTTGTAAAAGATCGTTTCAAACAGGTTGGCCGGTTCCCAGGTCGGCGGATACCCCTCTTTTGGGTGCCGGATTCCTCCTTCCCGATACTTGTCCTGCAACCAGTTTCGGAGTGCCACCGTTTTGGAATCCTTTGGAATAAACGGAAGATTCAGACAAATATCCTCGTCCGAATGCGTTTCATTCGGAAAAAGCGTGAGCGTCCGGCAGTAATTGCCCCGTGATTCATGGGCGCGCTTCCAAATCGGAAGCGTACCGGAGGAATCTTCGGGACGAATGTAGAGTATCTTCAGTGGCATGATTCAGACGGACAGGTTCCGCCAGCGAATGCGGGATAATCTGCCCCGTTTGTTGTTCAGGACCTGCACGTAGAAATCCCGGAGCCGTTCGCCCATTCGATCCCACCGGAATTGCTTCCGGACTGCTTGCTGTGCATTGTGGCTCATCTTTTTACGCCGGTCCGGGTTGTTCGCCAGTGTGGATAATGCTGCAGAAATCGTATGGGGATCCGAATCTTCCAGTACAATTCCCGATTGCGTGTTTCCTATAAACTGATAGGCAGACGCGTAATTCCCCGCAATGGCCGGCAACCCGGTCGCCATATATTCGAACGTTTTTCCCTGGACACTTTTCTGAAACGCCCTGGACGGAAGCAGTGCCATGACCCCAACGGAGGAATTAGCCAGGACTTCAGGCATTTTGCTGTGTTGAATTTCCTTTTCCAAAGTCACGGCGTGGCTAATACTATAATATTTGATCGCCTGACGAATGGTCTCTTCAAATTCCACCGGATGGATATAACCGATGATTCGGAGATGTCCGTGCTGTTCCCTGCGATAAAAATGGTAGAAGGCTTCGAGAAGTTCAAGTATTCCGCGGGCCGGGGCAATTTGGCCCTGGTACAGAATGGTGAATTCTTCCGGTTCGGTATGTTCCCGTGGTTCAAAGATATCCAACCGTGGGAAATTATAGATAATCGTAGAATTTGGATTGGCTGTGTGCAGGCTCGTGTACAGTGGAAGGGACGTATGAATCACGCCGTCGAGATAGGAAAGAACCGAACGCTCCCCGGTTCCGAGAATAAACGATAACAGGTACCGCTTCCATCGCGGAGCCCTGGAAAACTCCCGGATCACTTCAGCCAGGGGCTCATGCATATCATAAATAATTGCTGCATCGGTCTTCCGGCGGAGGTACGGTAACAAAAGCAGCAGTTCAGGCTCATGCAGGTGGATGATATCCGGCTGTAAATCTGTGACGATTTCCCGGATGTAGGGCAATCGCTTGAGCACCTTCACCCTGGGGAAATTCACAATTTCAATCTCCGGATATGCCAAGTCCGGTTCCAGTTCATCTTTTGCGACCAGTGTTATCCGGTCAGCCCAGCCGATCAGACTCCAGAGTTCCCGGTAATAGATCCGGTCATCATACGGAGTGTGATCTATGGTAATATGGCAGATGTGCATTATTCTGTCCCCCTCTGGCCAGGGCGAAACAGTGCTTTCAAGTATTTCATTTCCTCCGGTTTGATAAACCCGAAAGTGAAGTGCAGTCCCACATAGAGGGCAATAAGTAAAATGCGTATCCAGACTCCGGGATGCCACAGAAAATATATCGCTAATATCCCCAGTGATATACTTACCGTAACCATTACCTTGTTCCATTGATATGGGGTGGGATAAAGTCGTTGGTTTTCAAAGTAAAGGAGTAATGCCATCGACGCATAACCCAGCAGGGTTGCAATAGCGGCTCCGTTAATCCCCAAGGAGGGAATTAACAGCAGATTGCCAATGATGTTTACGCTCGCCCCGATTCCGCCGTACAGGGCGAGTTTTCCGGATTTTTTCTTCAGATACACTCCGGGCAGAAAATTAAGATAGGCGCCGTACATGATATAGGCGGCAAAAATGATAGGCACCATGGAAAGCGCTGAGGTAAAGTTTTCACCCAACAGCGGTACCCCGAAGATCGGAATTTGGACAATATATTCCAGTAAAAGGGTCAGAACGACGAAAAATCCGAATACGACAAACATAAAGTAGGTAAAAACTTGCGCAAATATCTTCGGACCGTCATCCTGTTGTCCGGCCTTCATAAAAAACGGCTGCCATGCGAAGTGGAAGGCGCTGACTACCAGCATAATGAAAATACCCAGTTTGTATCCGGCGTTGTACAAACCGACGGTAGCCACATCGGTGAGTTCCTTAAGAATCGGCCGGTCGATCATCTCCATCAACATCGCTGACAGTCCAGCCGGAATCAGTGGCAACCCGAACCGCAGCAGATCCTTCCAGCGCTCCCATGAGAATTGCAATCGCAGCTCGGTCCCGATGACCGGCAGGAGAAAGAGCAATACGGAGAAACTGGCAATGGTATTGGCGAGAAAAGCGCCAAATACGCCCATATCGAGGTGGACGATGAAATAGATATTCAGTGCCAGTGTAATAATAACATTTACCAGGTTGACCGCGGTATAATAATACGGTTGTTCCCGAATACGGAGCAGCGTTTTGGGCAGCATGGTAAGCGTATCTACCAGGAGAATGCCGCCAATGAGAAGGATTACCGTAAAGAGATTTTGTTGGTCAAACAGGGCACCGGCAATGGGTGTAGACAGCAGATAAATAATGCCGGTAAATACGAGAGATGTGGTAAGCAGCGACCAAAAATTTGTTGAGAAAATGAGACGGCGTTTGTCGTGATCTTCTTCCAGTTCGTAATAGCGGATAAACGCAGGATCGCTCCCGTACGCAAAAAATATCTTTGCTACGCCCGCGAAGAAAAATCCCAAACCGATGATACCGTATTCTTCCTGGGTGAGGACATTGGTATAGAGGGGCAGCAGCAGAAAAGTCACCAGCCGCGCCATTACATAACCGACACCGTAGACCAGCGATTGAGTGAACAGTTGTTTCAGCTGATTAAACACGCAATATCCCGGGTTTGAATGATATCAAAGTTACGAGGAATCGGGATAGGGTGAAAATGGTTTTAACGACAGTGTTAAAGTGTTATCGTGTTCGAGTGTTAAAGTTTAACAACCGTGAAACGTGAGACGTCAGACGTGAGACGAGAACTGTGAAAAGGCAATGGTGAATGGTGAAAAGTAAGTAAGGTAAACCATAAAATTTATTGGGAGCCGCGTAGCGGCGACATATCTGTAGAAAATTAATAGAAAAAAATCATAGCCTCGGAGAGGCGACATATGCCGTTCCGATGGAACTCAAACAGTACGTCTCATTCAAATCTACAAATATATTGCCCCGATGGGGCTAAATTCCTGTGAAATGTGAGATGGCAGACGTCAAACGGAATAATAGAAAAAACTGGTATAAACAGTTTGTAGTAGCGGCTTCAGCCGGTGTCCAGTTATCAGGTAACAATTTTCAAGGTTGTTTCAGGGTTAATCTGTGTAATCAGCGGACAGGTTTTCTTGGCGACTTTGTGTCTTAGCGGTAATTTTTTTGTCTTCAGATGTGAATTAATTTTTAATCTTTCGCAGCTCCTCGATCGGGAAATCCCGAAGCGGTTCCCATGGGATGGAAATACTTTGCCGCCCGGTCGAATCAGGCGGATTGGTTTCGGTCGCCAGCACCTGATTTTTCCACCGGATTTCGGTGTTATCCGGATCTTCGGTATAAAACGTGAGCCCCTGGAAAGTGGACGGATCTTTGAAATAATCTTTGAACTGGGGGAGAGCGATGCCGGACAACTCAATGACCATTTTGCTGCCGATTTGTACGATATCAAATTCAATATATTGTTGTACAGCCATATACCGGAGCAACCGGCTGGTCGTCGTGACAAAAATGTCTTTTGTTTTGTGCACCTTTTCGGCAAGCAGTCGCAGAGAATTGACACTGGCCGGCGTCAGCGCCGGTTGACTGCGATCCCGTCGATCGCCGATGTGCAGATACAGTATCGAGGTGCCCTCGCTGGTAATGAGTTTTCTCAACATAGGATTATTGATGAGCCGGGGAATGTCATCACTCCAGTCATACCTGCCGTGTCCAAAGCGGTTAAACCGCAGTAACTCCTGTCCATCCCGCAGCATGAAGGGAACATACAGGTCGTTTTTTCGCGGATCCTGCTCCCACATGGCGACGCGCGGCAGGGAAAGTTTTTCCCGAAGCTTGTTTTGATATCCGTTGGCGATTTTTACCACATTTTTCAGACGCTCGATCGAATCGGACAGCGTTTCCTCGTTCCACCACGCTTCTTTTAGCGACACCGGACGCTCCTGGCCAACAACCGGGCTTACATGCTTCTCGGATTCCCAAAAAAAGGTTACACCCAGTTCCGTGAGCAAATCCGTATGATATGTTTCGGGATTCCCCGGATCATCTCCCTTGCCGTAATATTGGCCAAAATCCTGGGTATTGACGCGCCGGTCGCCATGATTGACCCAGACGGAAATCTCCAGATTTTCCTTCTGGCATTCCTCCAGCGCCTGCTCGGCATATTCACGTTGGAAGGGAAGTGCTTCGCTGAAATTTCCGTAGGAATGGAGCACATCCAGCCAGCCCAGGCGTATCAGATGCCGAATTGCACCGGCGTATTTAGACGGCGTCATGCAATCCGGATTATAATAGGAAAACGAATGTTCCGGTGTATCGGGATCCGAGTAAAACCAAAAGGAATCACCGATTTCCAGAGAGACCCCTTCACCAAAAGGTGTTTCGTTTTCGGTGTTCAAAAAGGCGTGGATATCCAGAAAGTCCTCCCACGTGCAGGCGTCGATGTCGCTGCAGATGGTAAACGCCGCCTTATATGGGTATGGATATTTTCGGAGTGTAATCACTGGTAACTATAATTGCCTTTCTCATAAAAATTAAGAAAATGATTCGGAGAAAACATGTTAAAATAGTTCGGAGTTTTCGTGTGTTCGAGTGATAAAGTTAAAAAGCGGTGAAACGTGAGACGTCAAACGTGAGAATAGCAGTGAAAGGGCAGAAGTGAATAGTGAAAAGGAAAAATGTGAGAGGTGAAACGTCAGATGTGAGCCAGAATTTGATAGTGGTTGGTAGTAAAGGCTTCAGCCGTTATTCAATTATCAGAAATCAGTTATCATGCAGTTTCTGCGTTAATCCGTGTAATCTGTGGACCATTCATTTTAGGCAATTTAAAAAAGCAGTGATAGACGCATCTCAGTTGGTTATCTTCTTTGCCAAATCGGAACAATTATCAGGATCACACTATGTCAGATGATGCCTTTTTAGATCAACACGAGTGGAAAATTGCCGGGAAACTGGAGATCGATCATGCGCATATCCAGTACGGACGGGGGATGGCGTATTACAAAAAACGCGTCGAAGCCATCGGGTTCGAAGGTAAAGAGACCGTTCTGGACATCGCCTGCGGCTGCGGACAGTATACGATCACTCTGAACGAACTGAATGAATTCGCCTCTGGCATGGATTACAATATGGGACATCTCGAGTTGGCAAAACAGGCGGTGAAGGAGCATGCAAATAAACCGACCACCTTTGTCAAGGGGGACTTTCATAATCTGCCGTACAAATCCAGGTGTGCGGACCTGGTGATGTGCTACGGTGCCATCCAGATGTGGGCGAATGAGCCAGTGGTTGTCAGCGAGTTAGCGCGGATAATTAAGCCCGGTGGAAAACTCTATCTTGTGGGAGACGGCGCAGGCTGGCCGTTCTATAATTTTTGGGTCAAGGGGATTAAGGGTAGACGGTTCCGGTCGGTATTGCACGCGTTCAAACTCTGGCTGGTCGGTATTGTCTGGCGACAGTGGCTCGGGCAATACGGGCGGTACTATTCCTATCTGACGGAAAAGGAAGTCCGCCGGATGCTGGAAGCCAATGAAATGGAAGTCGAACATTTCGGATCGGAGGGAGAGTACGGCAACCCGAACCGGGAGAAATTCGAGCCGCTGTTCGGTGACCGGTTTTTTGGGAAGCCGTGTGACTTTGAGGTGCTGGCAAAAAAGAAATCTTAACCGTATGGAAAAAACTGCCCACGAATAACACGAATGAACACTAAAAATAGCCTCTCGCAAAGCCGCAAAGGACGCAAAGAAAAACGAAAAAGGCTAAACACTGAAATACACTGAAAAAACTGAAAGAATTTCAATGAACTACAAACCACGAACCACAAACACCCACTAAAGTGGGAACTACCAACAAGTGTGATACGCTCGGCAATGGACTGAGGGCTCTCGACCGGTGACAGATTTTAACGATAACACTCTAACACGCTTTTACGGAAACACTTGAACACTTCTAATAACTGTCCAGTCCTATTCGTCGAAGACAGCCGTTCCTTCCGGGAAACGGTTATTCACAGATACCTGAAACAATGCACGGTGACGATGCTGGAATCGGGGAAGCGGTTCAGGGCAGAACTCGACGAAAACGACTTCCACTTTATCCTTATGGATTATCAGTTGGCGGGCGAGTATTCCGGTGAAGATTTAGTTATGATTGCCCGGGAAGCCGGATATGATGGAGCGATAATTGGCGTTTCTTCTTCCGAATACCTGAACCATAAATTGTTGCGGGCCGGGGCGGATGTAGTACTGACAAAGCGGGAGCGGTATCTGTTGCCGAAGGTGATTCGGCAGGGGTTGAGTCTTGCTGAGGCGAGAGGAAATGAGATTCGGTGTGAGTATGGACAGGAAAGCCGCTCTTCGACAGGCTCAGAGTGACTTTCCTTGGCGTCATTTCTCACCAGAGACTCCTAACGGAGCTGATCTTGTCGAAGGGTAGACACCCAGAAAAACTGCAGATGCCATCATCTCGAAAAATGGCATCTTTTTGCTATTTCCTATTTCTAAAAAGACGTTACTCCTCACTGAGATTTTATGTAAGTAAGGACAAGAATAGAGTCTGTCATTCTGAGCCCCGATTGTCAGGGGCGAAGAATCTCCAAACCATAATTTTCTAAGCATTTTTAAGGATGACAAATTCTACTCCCCACTCGGCTGCTGGGCCTTTTCCCGGAGTTTTGGCAGCTTGCGTTCGGCGGTTTTTGCGGCGTTACTGTCCGGGTACTTTTTCCGGGCTAATTCCAGCAGATCAATGGCAGTCAGATAATCGTCCAGTTCATCCTCGGCGATGTCTGCAGCCTCTTCCAGACGCTCCGGTACGGATTTATGGTTCGGATATCGCTGGGCGAATTTCATATACATATCCACGGCTGTCACGTAATCCTTAATGTCACCGGCATAGATATCAGCGGCGTTGCGGAAAGCGGTCCCGCTCTGCTCCTTGAAGTCCGGATAGGTTTCAGTTACGGCAATATAGCGCTCGACGGCTTTGGCCGGTTCGTCTGTCTGGTTCAGGTAGAGCTCAGCCTGGGCGAACATGGCATCGATAGCCCGCGGACTTTCCGGGTAATTATCGATTATTTTTTGATACTCCTCGATAGCCTTTTGATACTGGCCCAGATTGTCTGCATACACTTTTGCTGCTGCCACACGGGCCGGAACCGCCAGCGAATCACCCGGGAATTCACGGGCTAACTGAGTAAAGGCGTTGGCCGCTTTTTCGTAGTCCTTCAGCTGATTCCGGTAGATCTCAGCCAGCCGAAGGTAGGTATCTGCCAAATGGTCGCTCTGGGGATACAACACCTGCAGCTTCTGGTACACGTAACTGGCACTTTCGTATTTGTGCAGGGATTCATGCATATCCGCTATCCAGAGCAGGACCTTGTCATTATGCCCGGCATGCGGAAATTCGCTCAGATAATTGTGCATCTCATCAAAATACCATGGGGACATCTCCGGTGTCTGAATCCGGGACAGCAACCGGAGGTACCGGAAGTAATTTTGCTGATATCCCTCATCGATCACCCCGTTATTCAGATAACCAATTATAGTGGTTTTGTTATTTCGAAGTGTGACATCATCCGAAACGAGTTTAATAATTTTGGACTGGGTTTCGGAGAAAGCCGGAGAGTTTGGAAACACCGACACTTGTTTAAGATAGGCGCTGAGCGCCAGCGCCGGTTGCCGGGACCGCAGATAGGAATCACCCAGGAACACCAGGACCTGATCGTGCCGGGCCGACGGCGGAAAAATATGCAGGTACTGCTTCATCTCGTTGATGCGGTACTCTTCCAGTTCAGGATTCGCGCGGGAAAATAAGCCGAACAGGACTTTCTCCTGCTTGGTTTCCGAGATGGCCTTTAGGAAGCTGAAATACCGTTCCTCCAGAAACCGGTCGTACACGGCATCCTCTGCCGGACTGCGCCCGGATGATCCCATTGATGCCAGGGAATCCCGAAGCATCTGTAATGAGTCCTGGTATGATTGGGTGACCGAATCTACGATCATGCGTTTCCATTTCAGCAGGGCAGGGTCGGTGCGCAGGTCTTTGCGTAGGGTAGTGTCCTGTGAAACGGTCACAGAATCCAAAGTCATTGAGGAATCCTCCGGCATGGGCATGCCGGGCATGGTCTGGCTCAGGGCCACCGTAGTATAGATGAGGAATGAAAGGAGCAACAGCCGCTTCATTCGATTCTCCGTTCAGTTGTGGGTTAATTTATTCGGCAAGTAATGGTAAAACGTATTCCTGCAGCGGAAGCGTGGTGACTTCCGGACCGTTTTCACCCATAAATACATCAATTTCACTCCGGATGCCGAATTCACTGAGATAGATCCCCGGCTCAATGGAAAAACCCATCCCGGGGATAATTTTACGCCGATCCTGCGTCTCCAGGTTATCGATGTTCACGCCGTTACCGTGTACCGAGGTATCGATGCTGTGCCCGGTGCGATGCGTGAAAAATTTACCGTAACCTGCATCTTCAATGACGGCTCGCGTGGCGTTATCGACTTCCCAGCCTGCGATATCTTTACCGGACTCCCAGCGATCTTTGATGAGCTGGACACCGGTATCTCTGGCTTCAGCTACAATATCAAAAATTTGGGTGAACCGCTCCGGAACTTTTTCGCCAACGAAGCCGGTCCAGGTGATGTCCACGTAAGTAGCCTTTGGCTCTTTCTTCCGTGCCCACATATCGATGAGGACGAAGTCGCCTTTTTTTATCTCGGTGTCGTTGTCGTGCTCCGGCGAGTAGTGCGGCTGTCCGGAGTGCTCGTTCACCGCAACGATGGGCGGATCTTCGGTCTCCATATTATTGTCACGAAAGCCGTCCATAATCCAGTCCTGCACCATACATTCGGTGACGGTGTCGCCGGCTTTGATTTTGTCCGAGATGAGCTGGAAGGCGCCGTTTTTGAGATCGAACATAATCGGCACCGTGTCTTTATGGATCTTGTAGGATTCGTCATCCCATCTTGACTGAAACAGCTGCACCAGATCTGCGGAGGAGACGACATCCAAGCCAAAGGATTTCACCAGCTCGAAGGTGCCGGTGTCCACCCGGGAGATGTATGGGATTGCGCCTTTCGGAGAGTATTCCATGGCGACGGTATCCACCTTGGTAAGGATGCCTTCCAGGTGGGCGTTCATCTCTTGCCATCCGGTGTAGATGCAGTTGCGTCCGGGCGTATCATCGAAGTATTCGGCCTCGATGCTGTGCACCAGTTTTATGGGCGTACCTTCTTGGGGAATCCAGTAAAACCAGCGCCGGGTGATCATACCTTCGTGGAAGCCAAGTATCTGGTAGGCAATCGGATTACTTTTATGAAAGTCATACAGCAGCCACCCGTCGATGTCCCATTCCCGCAACGTGGCCTGAATTTGCTCGATGTCAGGTTGTGCCATGCATCCCTCCGATTTTAATGTATGACAATTTCCTTTTCCTGCACTCAAAACGCAATGAAAAATAGCCGACATCCATGGTAAATTAAAGCTTGAAGCCCGTTGATTTCGCGCCTATTTTGTCGGAACAAATGAGGAAAGCACTCGTGTAAGTACTGCTCTTTGAAAAATGGGGGCGACTGGTTTCGACGGGATCGACGAGATGGCCAGGCGCACGCCGTGGTTGCTTTCGAACCACGTTAAAAAACGAGAGACTGTTTTAGATGCCGATAATAACGGCTATGCAATGGCTGCATAACAACACCTCGTTGTTTTAGCAACCCGTTCCCTGGCAGCTTTGCCTGTGAGGTGCCTTGGAACGTCGATAAAGCAGGCTAGTTATCCGCTTTGTGTGTGAGCCGATAGCGAAACCTTAACACACTCGTTCCGGATGACCGTGTCTCTTCGGGCATTCGGAATTAGACCAAAAAAGAGACTAAGCGTGTAGTGACTGTCCAGATTGCTTTCTCGGACGAGGGTTCGATTCCCTCCGCCTCCACAATAATTTCTTCTAAGCTATTGTTATTACTCTAATTATTATTTACATATTAAACAGAGGTTAAACAAAATTGGTGCTTTGATAATATTGTTTAAATAATTCTTTTATCTGCACTTCAATCTGATACATTCTTTTCCATAACTCATAACTCCGTCGCGACACCAGAAAAGCCTATAACTTGTATAGTTGTGGGATTTTTATTCTTTTGGTCCTTTTACATTTTACATGTTAGACATTGACATGTTTATTAGGGAATGGTCCAACATGTTCATCGGCAAATATATGGTAAGGTGAAATACTGGCTTAGTGGGTGTTTTATCAATAATCCACCCTGGGATGTATGTATATAAGAATCAGGAAACGGCGGAGGTCATCGTATACAGACTCAGTTTTGACAGCTAACTTACCGAAGCGTTTGGAATATTTTAGCGATTTGACATGACACTGGATGGGAATGCCAACAGCCGGTTACAACTGCTTGGAGTGCTGGCAGTTAATTTACCTTCAGACGTTTTCGTATACCGGAAATTACCTGCGTCGCCTATAACAAAAGTATCCCGTTTACCAGTACGTTGTTCCCGGTGCATAGTTTGGAGATAAACAACCGGTGATAGATCAATCCATAGATATTTCTCTCATCGCATTTGCACTAAATCGAAAACATTGCACGGAGTAATGACCGGGTTGTCATCCCTAGGGTGAGATCCCGGATGACCTTTTAACCTTACTGAACTATTAAAACCAGGAAATCTTGGTTTCGCTTCACTGGATGGCAGTAAAGTGGTTCTCACAGCGCCCTGCAAGATCCAGGGGCTCGATTTTAACAGCAACGTATTTCACGAGCCTCAACCATTGGCAATAAGATGGTGTTTTTCTAGATGTTATCATTATTTAATATATCCAGAAATACGTGAAATAAGTGATAAAATGTAAAATTTTATAATTAATTGTTGACATCTCTTACACAAACTATTAAAATAAATGAAAGAATTTTTTATATATTCTTTCCCTTTAATTCTTATCTTCAAGAGGTGTTTAGAATATGCACCTTGGTATAAACACACTTGCTATTTGTCGAATCAGAATATGTAATATCGTTGTCTTGGGCTTTTTTTTTACCTGTTTGTTTTCGATCACTGGCTGTGAGATTTTAGAATCTCCGGTAACAAGGTCAAAATTTGAGAATACACCGCCAGAAACATACCTAACCATTTCAAGTAATTCTGTAATCTACGCTCATCTTGATAGTGTCGTGTGTGACTCCACCGGGAAATGCGATACGTCCTATTCATATTATATGGAAGCGGACAGCTTACCGTCTGCCGGACTGGATACAATTCAGAATGCACTGCAGACTGTTTTGGCCAGTACTCAAACGCTGAGCTGGTGGGGGGAGGATACGGATGGTGAAGTGATCGGATACTACTATAAATGGAAGCATGAACAAGATTGGACCTATACAACCAACGAATCTGAAACCTTCATTATCCCGATCCGGGAAAAATTCGGCATATTTGGCTTTGAGGTGAAAGCCATGGATTTCGATTCCTTGGTGGATCCAACGCCTGCAAAGATAACCCTCCCTGTGAAGAATTCACCTCCGGTAATAAATTTCCGCTATCGCAGTAATCCGATTGTCAGTAATCCCTATGTTACCGAGAAAACTTTTCCAACGCGAACTTTCCTGTGGACCGTCAATGATATTGATGGGCTAGAGACTGTTGATTCGATTTTCTATGCATTAGATGACACAACAAACTGGAATGCGCTGAGTCCGAAAGAAAAGGGTATTACGCTTACTGACATAGATTCAGGGAAACATGTATTCTATCTCAAGGTGCAGGACATCGCCGGAGCCGAAAGTGAAATCATCCATTATCCGGACGTTGATGATAACCTGACACCCAATACCTGGCTGGTAATGGAACCCACCGGAGATGTTCTGTTAGTGGATGATTTCCCCTTTGATACAAAAAACAACGCAATGTCCTGGTATAAAAGTATTCTAGATACTATACCCGAAGTGGGATCCGGCGGATATTCCGTTTGGGAAATTGGAAATAAGTTACCGTTTTCTGAAGTAGATATCAGTGCTACTCTGGGCTACTTCAAGCATATTATTTGGTACTCGGCTACTACGGGGCCTGAAACATACGGTGACGCCTCAAATTCGATCAATACCTTCATCCAAAAGGGAGGCAATGTCTTTTTTAATGTCACGGAGATTATTTCTTCAGCCTCTGTCTGGTTTCCCTACGATTCAACAGCCACCGTAAATCCCAACGGCCGGCTCTTTTCCGGCACGACTATCGAGTCCGTTATGGGGGGAACCCCGGATTTAACCTTATCCAAACTTATACCGTTCAGGGTCAGTTCCTTTGCTTTAAATGATACCAGTGGACTTGATCCCGACCTCGGTCCGTACTTCACACCAATTTACCGAATGCCTGAGCCTACCAGCGATGATCCATGGACCGGACGCCCGATTGTCGCTGCTGAATACGACCATCGTTCACCGGTGAATTCCACTGCGGGAAAAGCAATACTTTTTACCATTCCTTTTCACGATGGGGCTTCCATAGGAGGGCCGACAATGGGTGGTGGCTCCGGTGCAGTAGGTAAGTTTATTGCTTGGATGCTTGTGCAAAGGTTTCAGCTATGAAGCGTCTGATTATTTTCATAATCACTCTGAGTTTTAACCTGGCTTTCGCCCAGGAAACGGGGACTATCAAGGGTCAGGTTGTGGGAAAGGACACGGGTAAGCCACTTGTTGGGGTTAATGTCACTATTCCGGGCACGTATTGGGGAGCTGCCACCGATGAAGATGGACGTTACAGAATCACCGACATTATTCCTGGCACGTATGAACTGCAATTGTCTTTCATTGGATATAAAATGTATAAGCAAACCGGCATATCCATCCAGCCCGGACAGGTATTCGAAGCTAACTTCGAGTTAGAGCCAACGGTACTTTCTTTTGGACAGGATGTAGTTGTCGTTGGGAAGAGACCGCTGCTCGATGTGGAAAATACCTCATCGTCGACCAGAATGTCGAAGGAAGATATTGGATCGATGGTGGTTGACGATGTTGTGGACATCGTCGGGAAAAGCGGTGGAGTTTCAACAACCGATAATGAGCTGCACGTGCGGGGTGGGCGGCTAGATGAAACTCTCTTCATTATTGACGGTGTTGTCACAAAGAATCCACTGACAGGGCGCAGTGCAAATCTCTATGTGAATGCAGATGCTATTGAGGAGATGGAATTATTAACCGGTGGATTCAATGCTGAATACGGGCAAGCGATGTCCGGGGTAGTCGATGTGAAACTGAAGAAAGGCGGAAAAGACTTCGAAGGCAGTGTCAAACTCACCACCGATGGACTAGTTGGGCTTCCCGATTACGGCACCCGGCGTATCGAATTCAACTTGGGTGGGCCTTCCCTGGCAGAAAGATTGTTAACCACTTTACATTTGAATCCCCCCGGTGAATTTTATTTCTTCCTCAATGGTTATGGCAAAGTGTCGGATACGTATCTCCCCGCTGCGCGGAAATTATTTCCGCACCAGAGTCTGAATTTTCCACAATGGCTGATGAGTGAGAGACAGACCCGAAATCTTCTTGAGACATTGGCACCAAAGGAGGAGAACGACTGGCATGCCATGTACAAATCTACCTGGAACATATCACAGCGGGTTCAGTGGGATAACTCGGTTGATATGTCCTTAAATGTCAACCAGGGATATTTTTCGTCACGGGCATTCGGCCACTCCGGCTTCCCCTACAGATATATAAAAATCCTGGAAAATTACAATACGGTGACAAACTCAGCGGTTCTGTTCAATTCGACTTTAAAACATACACTGGGTTCCAGAAGCTTTTATGAACTAAAACTGAGTCGTTTCAATACCGAAGAACACAGCGCGGTGAAGGATTTGCATTGGTCCGAATATCGTGAGCGGTTTGATCTGGAGCCCAATTATTTCAATCCGTCAAGCCGGGATGGGGATATTGAAGTCACCTATGGCGATGAATTCTATGATACCGGAATGTCTCCGGAATGGAACAATACTTTTAGCCGAAATGATGCCGTAAAATTTGACTGGACCTATACCTTTTCAGAACGGCAAACCATGAAGACGGGTTATCATGGTAATTGGGCTACCTTGCAGGTGTTGGACATCAACGAACCGTGGACGGATACCAAAGGATTGGGTGCCGATTATGATAAGTACCGGGCGCGGACGCACTACGGCAGTTATTATGTTCAGGATAATATTACTTTTCAGGGTATGATTATCAACGTAGGCTTGCGCTACGATTATTGGATGCCGGGAAAATACCTGGAGGAAGCGGTAAATGACTCACCCCAGGTTGTGCTTACCGATGCGGCAGTCGAGAAATTCTATGATGAAACATACGATTTATTCGGTTTTCGAACCAAGGGCCATCTGAGTCCCCGGTTGGGCATCTCGCATCCAGTAACGGAAAATGATGTACTCTATTTTTATTATGGGCACTTTTCACAGTTACCTACATTCCAATATGTGTTTGCCAAACTGGATAGTCGGTCGCCATCAGCCTACCAGATTATCGGTAATCCTACCTTAAATCCGAAAACAACTGTGCAATATGAAATCGGATTGAAACACCGGTTCAGTGATGACCAGGTTATGGAATTAAAAGCATACTGGAAAAATGTGTATAATTATGAGACCTCGCAGTCCGTCAGCTCAGAAAATCCTAGATATTCGCACCTGCATTTCAATATGTATTTCAATGCTGATTATGCAAGAGCCCGGGGAATTGAAGCAATCCTGAGAGCCCGGTTTTGGCGTAATTTCTATGCTGAAGGGCACTTTTCCTACTCCATTGCCACCGGGAAAAGTTCAAATCCCGATGATAACCTGCTGGTGCAATCTGGCGCATTGTCCGAGAAGCCTTTAGGGGAGAATTATCTGAACTGGGATCGACCTATACGTTCATTTTTAAACTTCTCTTATTACAACCCGCCCAATCAGAAGCATGCATTCCTGAATATTGATGATTGGGGCGCTTCCATACGCCTGGATTATGAAACCGGCCGAAGATATACTTCCATGACTCTTTTGGAGGACCCAGCGGGACATGATTTGCCCAAGGGGCAAAGGATGGGTGAGGATGGGGAGATATATTGGTATGGGACATCGAATTCGGATAACCCGAATACCGAAATAGCGAAAAAACCGCGATTTACTGTTGAACTTCGCCTGTATAAAAACTGGGCAATAGATGACATGCGACTCCGCCTGTTTCTTGAAGTGAAGAACCTGTTTGACAATCGTATCCCCAGAGATATCAACCGCTTCACCGGAGAAGGGTATGAACCCGGTGATATGCTTCCATACAGTGAAATTGATAACCCTGATCCAAGACGCAATCCTGCCCGCTTTGAGAGACCGCGGAGAGCTGAAATCGGATTACAGTTGATGTTTTAATGGGTAAATATAAAAACATATCGTATGCTTTGCTTTTCCTTATGGTGCCAGCGCTTTCCTCGGGACAGGCCTTGTTCCAAAATCTTGGCGGAGAGCGGGTCGGTACGGCAGTTTTTCCGTTTTTAAAGATCGAAACGAGTGCTTATGGTGCCGGGATGGCGGGTACCGGTGTCGCGTTTCCGCGGGATGCGTCCAGTGTTTTTTATAATCCAACGGCGATCAGCCATATCCCCAAGCGGGATCTGGTGCTATTTCACCTTAATCTCCCGGCAGATATCGATTATGAATATTTTGCATTTTCATCGCCTCTGGGCCGGGTAAGCCATATTGGTATCAGTTATGGTGCGCTTCACATGGAACCAATGATGGAGACTACTGAATATATGCCGTTTGGAACTGGGAAAACCTTTATCTACCGTGATGAATTTGCAGCTTTGACATATAGCATGAGGATGTCGGATAGGTTTACCGTCGGGACAACGGTAAAGTACGCACATGAGACCATTGATAACCTGACAATGGGGGGAGTGCTTTTGGATTTCGGGACACTCTACATGACCGGCTTCCGATCATTACGAATTGCAACTTCGTTGACAAATTTCGGTGCGCAGTCAAAACCGAACGGGGCCTACACCAAAACCATCTTGGATGAGCATGGCGATCCGGTCGTGGAAGGCTCACAGAAATATCAATCATTTTCGCCGCCGACTGCATTTCGATTAGGGGCAGCCTATGAGATTATCGAAACTCCTCAGAATCGCCTGACCACATCATTTCAGCTGACCCATCCGGCTGATAACGCGGAAAATTACGCCTTTGGTTTTGATTACCTCTTTCTGAACACATTGAGTCTGCGGTGCGGGTATATCCTAAATGTGGAAGGATTTGGTCTGAGCCTTGGTGCAGGGGTTGAGGTCGACCTGCCGGGTGCCATAAAACTGAGAGCCGATTACGCCTTTACGCAAGTAGACTATCTGACTGATCCTCAACGCTTTTCCATTGGATTTTCGCTATGAGAACGTTTTTCATATTGGGAATATTGCTCGTGGCAATCTCGTGTCTCGATCCCATGTCATTGCCTTCCCTTGATGAATCTGAGCGGCGAGACTTTAATCCCGATACTACTTATCTGCCCCTGACACCATCCTGGGGGGGTGAGGACGGACTCGTTAACCCCGTCGAAGTCGTTTTTGCGCATACCCGGCACATCTTTGTGGCCGATATTGGAGCCCGGGATATCCTCGTATTCAATCAAGCAGGAACGAGAGTAGATTTGAATGGTCAAATGTTTGCAACATTGGATTTCGAGCACCTCGGTGCCGAATTCACCCCCAGGGATATGGATCTTGACGGACGACTGAACTTACTGATTATTGACAGTTCAAATAAGATATACCGCTGGAATATGTTCTGGAATATGCACGGGATAGATTCAGTGGCAAATGAGATGTTAATCAGGAATACCAAAACAAGGGAGCGGTTATGGTTGTCTCCATTCAACCCGGAAATTGCGGACTCCCTGAGATCTTCCGATTGGGTGGCTGACCTGGACAGTATACGATATGAACAAAATAGCGCTGTCGCCGATTCCCTTCTGCGGCCACATGAGTTCTTCAATATGGCTTTGAAGGCAAATCAGGAAAAAGATATCTATTATTATCCTGAACGCACCTCGTTCTCGGCGATTTCCGGAGCCCGTCCCGATGACGAGTTCTTTTATGCTACCGATTCAATGCAGAACCGGATTCTCCGGGCTACCCTTGTTCGAAACGGTGCTGTGAAACTGGGCAACGGCGAAACGTACTTTACTCACACTGCCTTGTTTACGGATAATGTAAAAGAATCCGGTACCGGCGCCGGAACGGTCAACTTGCCGACAGGGCTGGATGTGGACAATTTTGGAAATCTCTATTATTCGCAACATGGGAAACAGATGTATGTCCATTCGGTCCAGCCATCTAAAGCATCGAACTTTCCGAGCCGGTTTGAACTTTTCGTTGATGACATCATGTCGCCCGGGCAATATTTGCAACCAACCGATGTCGCGGTCAGCACGAGACAAATGATCTATGTGGCCAATACAGGCTTGCAGGAAATCCTTGTCTTCAACGGAGACGGAAGCTACTTTAATAAAGCCGGCGTTGAAAAAGTCACGATTGATACGACTATCTGGGTCAGCGAAGGCACTTACCTTGATACGAGTCTTTGGGTCCACACCGATAATGATTCTGTCTTGGTTGATACCACGATCTTTATATCAACGGATTCGACTCTCGTGGACACGTTTTACCGGGAAGAGAGAAAAGGGCAATTGAAAAAACCGATATCAGTCACTGCTGATGAGCGTGGCGTGGTCTATGTGTGTGATTCTGAGCAGGGCGGAATATTCCGCTTTGTGCTTTCCACTTCAATTGATGAAGAATTAATCGATGATATGAACCAATGAAATACTTTATCACATACCGGGTAAAGCCATTTTATCTCGTACTTTCTTTGATAGTGGGCATATTGCCCATTCTTTTACAGGCCCAGGTCGGTGACGACTATAAAAAATACACCAGTATCAACCAGCTTGGAGTGGCGTTAACAAACTTTGGTGTACTGGGCAACAATTTTACGAAAATCGACGGTAAAATCCAGCCATCCTGCATGTACAAGCAGCATACCCTGGTTATGCGGGAACAGGTTGAGCACTTTGCATATGCCGGACTTTGGGTCGGCGGGATTGCAGATGGCCAGGTGAGGGTATCAACAGCGATTATTGACGGTGTCACGGAATCGGGATCCGAGGGATTTGAATTCATTCCAATGAGTTACCTGACCGAACAATCAAATATTACTACCAGTCCGGTCTATGCTCCGGATGCCGTTTCCCACCAGGACTATACAGCCGGATTTACTGATGTCTTCCCGACCGACCGACCTGTTGTGCCGAATCATATACCGCTGGGGATAGAAGTAACCATGAATACGTATGGGTGGAATTATTCATTTGCTGAAGCCTTTGTGATTTTTGAATACATCGTTAAAAATGTTAATTCCTCTTCCACTATCTCGGATCTCTATGCGGGAATGTGGGTTGATGCAGCGGTGGCGAATATGAACTATACTAGTACCTATGAGGCTGGAGGTGGATTTAGCTGGTACGATGATCTGGATGGATTCGATGAAACGGTTGACTCTTCCGGATTTGTCAGAAATATGGGGTACGAATACGACGCAGACGGCGATGATGGGTGGGCGGAAACGTATATCGCATTGAAAACCCTGGGAGGTTCCGTACCGCAACCCTATCTCAAGACGTATTACAATCAATGGCCCTGGAATGCATCCATCAACAGCACTTATCCTGAGTTTATTATGGCATTAACGGATGCCGAACGTTATAACCAACTCTCAAGCAGCGTACCGAAAGGTGCTGCCTCGGATCCATTGTACACGAATGAGGGGTATCCTGCCAATCCTGGCAGCTATCTTTTCCTGCATTCGGCAGGGCCTTTAGGTTCAGTTCCTACTGACGGAGATTCCACAAGCTGGGAGTTACCTCCCGGTGATTCACTGAAAATTGTGTTTGCCCTGGTGGCAGCCCCGTGGGCAACACCGGGACCTGATTCTCCCGAAAGGCGTGCTGCATTACACATCCATGCTGACTGGGCACAAAAAGCCTACGATGGGGAGGATGTTAACCGGAACAATAAACTCGATCCGAATGAAGATACCAATACGAACGGAAAACTGGATCGCTATGTTTTGCCGGAGCCACCACCTTCGCCTGAAACGTATATCGATGTGAAGAATCAGCAAGTGGATGTGTACTGGGAACGTTCGCCTGAGGACTATGTGGATCCGATATCGCACCGACAGGATTTTGAAGGGTACCGTATCTATGGAGTCCGCAAGGTACAGAGTGAAGATCAGGAACAAGAGTATACTATGTTGGCAGAATTCGATATCGCCGGTAACAATATCGGTTTTGATGTCGGCTTTTCAGATGTACGAATTATGAATGAAATGGGAGAACCCGATAGTGTACTTATCAACGGTGACTACTATCACTATAAATACACGAATTACGGTGTGAAAAACGGCTGGCTTAATTACTACGCAGTCACTGCATTTGATCAGGGAGATCCTTCCATTAACCTTGGAAGTTTGGAAAGCGCAAAAACGACAAATCGAAAGGTGGTTTATCCCGGGACTGTTGCTGAAGACTGGTCTGAGAAAACCGGGGTGTATCCCAATCCATATCGTGGCTCGGCCAAGTGGGACGGGTATGGTACCCGGGATAAGTTAATCTGGTTCCAATATTTACCGCCAAAAGCCGAGATCCGCATTTACACGCTGGCCATGGATTTAGTAAAAGTCATTATACATGATGCCAGTGACTATTCCGGGGAGGATGTACGCAATATCAATTCGGGGTTGAACCCTGATTTTTCTGGCGGAGAACATGCTTGGGATCTCATCACCCGGCGTGAACAGGAGGCCGCAACTGGTTTATATCTGTATACAATAAGAAATATTGACAAAAACAGTCCTAACTATGGCAAGGTCAAAGAAGGCAAGTTCGTAATTTTAAAATAAATATGAGGAGATTCGTAAGCTAACTGAAAACGGAAAGGAGGTACGACTAAATATAAAATTTACCTTGTGATAAGTCACAGGGTACCTACAGATTACTAACTGCGTGGTTTTTCCTTTTGGTTTCCTTCGATTATAACCACAGGCCTCCTTGACCTACCAAATACCCTGCCTACCTGCAGTTGCCGGAGACTGACTATCCGGCTATCACTTCTTACCCCATCATACCTGCATGATTTCGGGCCTGCGTTAGAAAATCTGTCAAGCCGGCACACTTTTCAATGATGCACCAGCTTCCTGAGATCATGTGACAGACGAACATGATCCTTATAAGTTTTGTTTAGTCTAAGAAAATTAAAAAAGGAGGTAACATACCATGAAGTGGGTTAAAGCATTTTTACCAGTATTGTTCCTCGGCTTTTCGGTAGCCTTTGGGCAGACGATTACCCCAATCGCTGATATTCAGTATGTCGCTGATCCTGCCACGGATGATGCTTCTCCGCTCATCGACCAGACAGTGACTATTTCCGGCGTTGTGACAGGAGAATACTGGGGCACAGGTGAGTATGATAACCGTGAGATGTTTATCCAGGATGCTGACACTGCCTGGAGCGGTATCTACTGTTATTACTATTCGGACAACGGGTGGGAAGATTTTGAAATGACCTTTGATCCCGGTCTTGACCGGACGACTATAGTCGAAGGGGACTCCGTTACGTTAACTGCGGTAGTTACCGAATACCATAATTGGACCGAGCTGGAGGATCCGACCGAATTGGTTGTCCATGGCCCGGCGAATAATCCTCCTGCTCCAATCGAAGTCTCTACATTAGAGGCTGGCCAGGAAAAATACGAAAGTGTCCTGGTCAAAGTCTCGGATGTAGATGTTGTCGATCCTGAAGAATGGACAGTCTCCGATGGCACCGGGGATCTGATTGTTGATGATGGTTTATGGGAATACTATTACTATCCCAAAGCGGGCGCAAGCCTGGCCAGTATCACTGGCATTATTTCTTTTGACTGGGGTGAGTATAAACTGAACCCGCGTTTGGCTCGGGACGTTGTGGAGGCCGGACCCTACACACGCGTCCAGCGGATTCAGCAGGTTTTAGGTTCCTCGCTTGCCCTGACACCCGAACATCCGGAAATGGACGCGTCTTATTTTGTGGGCGACACGGTGACCTGTATCGGGATCGTCACAGTCCCCACTGCAGAGATGTCGTCGATTGATACCAGTGAAACGCCTTGGACCGGGTATATGCGCTTCCTGTGGCAGGATCCGAGCGGCGGGCCGTTTAGTTCGATTATGTCCTACTATGACGATCCAACCGCGTTCCCGGAACTATTTGTAGGTGATTCAGTCATCATGACCGGATATATCTCGGAGTATGCCGGCGGCGGAGGCGTAGCCCAATTCACCGAGATGTGGATCACAGAACCCATCCAGGTCGTCGGAGTAAATGCCCATGTCACTGAACGCCCGTTAGTGGAGACCGGTGATTTACAGGAGCCTTTGACTGCCGAGCAATGGGAATTAGCCATGATCCATGTTGAAAACGCTACCGTAATCGACAATAACTTGGGAAATATGGAGTTCTCTATAGACGATGGCAGTGGTGTAACTATGGTTGATGGCGATGGTACGAACGATATGGAAGGGGAAGACCAGTATGGCAATCCCGAGGACCCCTTCGTTATTCCACCAAACGGCACTACTATTGCCTCTCTGGACGGGTTCATCTATCATTCCTATGGTAATTTTGAGGATTCGGATACCTATCGAATCAGACCCGTTTATAAAACGGATGTCGTGCTGGGTGGTGGACCGCCTACCATCACCGACTTTGCTGTTGAAGAAACACCATTCGGCCCAGATGATGCAGTGACGGTCGGCGCCACTATGGAAGATGGTTCAGCGGTTGAGTCTGCGGTTGTTATCTACCGTGTTGACGGCGGATCCTGGACGGAAGTGGCTATGACAAGTGGGGCTGAAAACGTTTGGAGCGGGACCATTCCGGCAACAACCACTGAAGGAGCTCTGGTGGAGTATTTCCTGAAGGCGACGGATGACGGGTTGGATAACCAGGATGAAGTCATGTCAACTATCTCGCCGGATACTAGCCGGGCGATGTATGGATACTATTCGAAATCCACGAATCCCACGATTCACGATATTCAGTACACGCCCTATTCAGGTGGTGATAGTTATTATGTCACGGCACATGTTAGCGTGAGTGGAGTGGTAATAAGCACCGCTGACCAGTCGGAATCGAGATGTGGCGGCTTTAACATCCAGGATGGACAGGGAGCCTGGAATGGTATCTGGGTCGAATTGGCAGATGACGCAGACTACACCGTGACCCAGGGGGACAGTATTACTGTCACCGGTATTGCTGACGAGGATTACGAGATGACAGCAATCCTCGAGGCTTCCGAAGTCACAGTGCATGCCACGGGCAAGAGTGTCGCCCCACTCGATATAACCGGCGCAGATTATGTTGGCAATCCCGAACCTTACGAGAGTATTATTCTGCATTTCGGTGAAGCCACGGTTATCGATTCCGGCAGCTATGACAAAACGGTTACGGATGATGGTACCACCGAGTTCGTCATTGATGATGATTATATGATCCATGGAAGCACCGAGGATGCGTTTTACCATGCGCTGGATATTGACGAAGTCATCCCCGATCTCTCGGGTATCAGCCACTATTATTATGGAGATCATTTGATAATGATACGGGACAGGGGTGATCTTGGAATCGAAGTAGGAGTGGATAAATTCAATATCCCGTATGAATTCTCCCTAAGTCAGAACTATCCGAATCCGTTTAATCCGACGACTACCATTGCATACTCACTGGCACGTGAAGTGAAACACACGCTGAAGATTTATAACGTGCGCGGTACGCTTGTGACTACGTTAGTGAATGAGGTCCGGCCACCTGGTTCGTACAAGGTAACCTGGAACGCCGGGAGTTTTGCCAGCGGACTCTACTTCATGAAGTTGGATGCCGGAGAATTCCATGAGACGAAGAAGCTGATGTTGATTAAGTAATCCCTTTAATATATCAAATGAAAGATTTGCTGTTATTTGATATTTGATTAGAAGGATGAAAAAACAGATAAAAGAGTACCATCCGAAGGTTTTCAAAACCTTCGGATGGTGCTAAAGATAAGAATGAGGAGAGAAAAATACACATAGAACGAAAATGGGTTACTTCAAATATTTGAAAATCTTTGTGTTTGGTATTTTTTGTCTTACAAGTTTCAACAGCTGTGAGGAAGAACCCATACTAGAGATTGCTTGAACCTTTTTTATTGAAGTTCAAGATTTAAAAGTAAATTAAATACTATAAATATTATGTATAATAAATGGCATTTATTTATAAAATTAAAATTATTTATATTTTTTCCATTAATTATTTATTCACAAGCAGATCACATTTTTGTTGATGGATGTTTTAATGACTGGCAAGAACTTTCTCCCTTACATATAGATTCTTATGAGGACCAGCAAAGAGGAATCTTGGATTTTGGTAAATTGTGGATTGCTAATGATGAGCAGTATTTATTCCTGCGGCTTGAAATAGAGGAAGAACTGAATCTGCAGGAATTGAATGATATTACACTTTTTTTAGATACTGATGTTAATTCATCGACCGGGAGTCAAATTCATGGTATTGGAGCAGAGTTAGAATGGGTATTTGGGCAAAGAAATGGAGTATTTGCTGGTGGTGATAATCCAGTAAATGTTTACCACAATGATATAGGAATTGTGACAAGTCCTACTGTGAGTTCAGATGAATTTGAAATTGCTCTGGAACGCAATGCCCGTCCTGATGGACAACATATGTTATTTAGCGGTGACAGTATTAGAATTGTTTTAAAGGATAATGGACAGGGAAACGATAGGCTCCCAGACGAAAGTGGTGGATTACTATATGTTTTTGATGATAGCACTTCATTACCTATGCTGAAGCCTATCTCAATTGGTAACAAGGATAACAGTGACTTTAGGATATTAACATATAATGTTTATACTGATAATTTTTTTGAACCCTCTCTAGTACCTTCCTATACCCGTATTCTCAAGGCTATTCAACCTCAAATTATCGGTTTTCAGGAAATTTACCATCATGGTGCACTGCAAACACAAAACCAAGTTGAATCCATGCTTCCTTCTAAAGAGGGGGAACAGTGGTATAGCTCCAAAGTGGAGCCGGATATTATTGCGTTAAGTCGCTACCCCATTTTAAAATCTTATCCGATTGAGGGAGAAAGTACATCCAGTTTCAATGGTGCATTTTTAATTGATTTACACCCGGATTTTGATTCCCATTTATTATTCATTGTAGCGCACCTCCCTGCTGGCAGCAACAACCGGGACCGGCAATACGAGATAGATGCTATAATGGCTTTTATTCGAAGTGCAATGTTACCAGACGGTGTGCTTACTCTTGAGCCCAATACACCATTCGTAATTGTTGGGGACATGAATTTGGTAGGATACAATCAACAGCTTACCTCTCTGTTAACCGGACAAATAATAAATAATAGTCAATTTGGACCTTCTTTTAATCCGGATTGGGATAATAGCGATTTTACTGACTTAATTCCCCGGCATGTTGATTTACCCATGTTTTATACCTGGTATAATGAAACTAGCTCTTGGCTTCCCGGGCGTTTGGATTTTATAATTTACAGTGATAGCGTAATTGATCCCGTGCATAGTTTTGTATTATTTACACCTTCTATGTCAACAGATTCGTTAACAGCATATAATTTGCAACAACAGGATGCTATTTTAGCGTCAGACCATCTACCGGTAGTTGCTGATTTTGTTTTAAATAAAAATTCAAATGAAGTTGAACCATTTCAAAACGATATTCCGCATAAGTTTAAACTCTATCAAAATTTCCCTAATCCCTTCAACCCAACAACCACTATCGAATACAGTTTGTCAGAAAATTCCAATGTAAATCTGCTGGTATATGACCTTAAAGGCAATGTCATTAATAAATTGCACTTCAATAATCAGGATGTTGGATGTTACTCCGTTACATGGGACGGTAGTAATACATCCGGAAATAAAGTCAGTACTGGAATATACTTTTACAGAATGATTGTTGGACATTATATGAAGACAAAGAAAATGTTCTTAATGAAATAACACACACCAAAAATATATTGTGGATTACAGGATAAAAGGAATTCTCGATGTTACCAATGATTAAAAAAGGGAAAACAGATTAAGAGTACCACCCGAAGGTTTCCAAAACTTCGGGTGGTACTAAACCTAAAAATGAGGAGAGAAAAATATGCAGAGAGCGAAAATGAGTCGTTTCAAATATTTGATAATCTTCGTATTTGCTGTTTTTTGTCTTACAAGTCTACACAACTGTGAAAAAGAACACCAGGGGCAGCATTTTTATTTTGTCCAGATTACCGATACTCATTTTGAAACCGGTGACAATATCGCCAGATCTCATAAGGCAATCGAGCTCATAAACACGTTACCCATGGATATTAAATGTGTAGTACATACGGGGGATATAACTACAGCAGATAAACTTGAAGAACAAGAGAATAGGGCATATATAGATACAGCATTGGCAATAATGGGTAACATTAACGTCCCGGTGCATTATGTTGCCGGGAACCATGACATTTTCCCCGAAAAATTGGAGACAACCACACGAATATTTAAAGAAAATTTTGGGGAATTGATCTCGCAAGTCGAATACGAAAATGTCGTATTTATATTTGTCTTCACAGAACCTCTGAGAAAATCTTTCACAGTAGATGGTTATGATCCTTTGGTCGAACTTGAAGGATATCTTAAAAAGGCAAAAGCTGACGGGAAACCAGTAATTGTGTTTCATCATGCACCTTCAGTCAAAGATTTCTATAACAATGAGTATCATAGTAGTTGGGATAAAGCTGTATTCGAAAAATGGATTAAATTGTTGAATGATTATGAAGTAAAAGGCGTTATCACCGGCCATTATCACAGGGATGAATTTCATTGGTTGGAAAACGTCCCTTTGTATGTATCTCCACCCATTTCCGGATGGTGGGGAAGACAAGCCGCGTTCAGAATATATGAATTCCGGGACGGTAAAATCGGATACCGGACTCAGTACTTGAATTAGAATTACTCAGACAGATCGAGCGCAGGATTTTCGGAAAAATACCCTGTCTTTTCTGTTGTTATAAGAAGAGATGACCTCGCAAAAGTCTGATGTTGATTATCCCGACGAAAGTAGGGTGATTACAAATTTGTTCCGGAGTTCGGATTTCCGGTGCACCGATACTCTGATGAATCAATGACATAAACACTAACGTTGCAGGTCGCTTTTGAACATGCAAACATTACAATGGTATTTTCCTGAATCAATACCGGAAGCCGCCGACCTTGTACAGCAGGAAAAAACACGTCTCCATGCCGGTGGTACGGGGCTGTTAATGGGGAAATTACGAGGTTTAGAGAACCTGGTTGACCTCTCCCGTTTACCACTTCAGTATATTGACATTAATCAGGAATCCGTGGAAATCGGTAGCATGAACAGTTATGCCGATGTTACTTCAGCCTTAAAGGCAAAGATGCCGGAAAATATCCTAGTCAAATCGTTGATTCGTGCTGCAAATACGCCGCTTCGGAACCGGATTACAATAGGGGGCAGCCTGGCGTTTTCTCCTCCCTGGTCGGACCTCCTGGGACCATTAATTGCGCTTGATTCCACGGTAGAATTGGATGGAGAGATTCATAGTGTCGTAACGATTGATGAGTATCTGGGTAATAACCAACTACGGAAAAAGTCGCTGATAAAAGCGGTAAAATTCAAGTTATCCGGTTGGCGATCCTTTCATTACAGGGAAGTGCGCACTGAAAATGATCTGCCCCATTTTACCATTTCGGCGTTGTTAAAGATTGACGGATCCCGGGTGGCAGATGCGCGGGTTGTCGTTGTCGGGACCGTAAAAAAGTATACACGACTCTCACCTGTTGAGCATTACCTTAAAAACCGGAACGCAGAAAAAATTGATTTGCAGGAAATTATTCCCCTGGTAAAACTCCAGATACCCCGCAGCAGAATGGTGGATCCCACGTATGCAGAATACAAAGCCGCTGTCCAATTGATCAGAGGAATCGAAGGAATAATACAGGGGATGCGATGAAGGGCACGTTTATTGTCAACAACCGGAAAGAACTGTGGGATTTTCCGCCGGATGATCGGTTACTATCGACATTGAGACGATATGGCTACACTGAAGTGAAGAACGGCTGTCAGGAGGGAGAATGCGGCGCGTGCCTGATTTTGCTTGAGGATTCACTAATAAATTCCTGTCAGGTCCTCACCGCTTCCGCTGATGGCAAACGTATTACAACGGTAAAAGGCATGGGTGATTTACATCATCCGCATGTTATTCAAAAGGCTTTTGTCGAGACCGGCGCCGTCCAATGTGGGTTCTGTACACCTGGATTTATTATCGCAAGTTATGCCTTGCTGAAGGAGAATCCGAACCCATCAATTGCAGAGATTAAAAATGGATTGGACGGAAATCTCTGTCGTTGTACCGGATATGTGAAAATTATCGAGGCGGTTCGACTGGCTGCAGACTCCTTGCGGACAAACCAACACTCAACTCATGGATCAGAACAATAAACGGGCAGTCAGGCTAACTAAAGGAAATTGGCACGCTACTCCCATCATGAATGGATGCAGGTAACCCAATAATAAGTAGGTAAGATTGTATGGGGCAATTTAATATCATCGGCAAATCGGAAGGAAAAATCGACGCTCTGTCGCTTGCCACAGGCAGCAGCAGGTTTGTTGACGATTTTCCCCTGGACAATCCCATACATCTCGCATGCCTTTATTCGCCGCATGCCAACGCGGAGATCGTTGATATTGATGACCGGGAAGCCCGCCGGTTGTCCGGTGTGGTCGATATTTTTTCTTATAAAAACGTGAAACCTGTTTTGCACACTACCGCCGGTCAGGGATATCCTGAGCCCTCACCATACGATACAGTCCTGTTTGATACCAGAGTCCGGTTCATAGGGGACAGGGTGGCGATGGTGGCGGCTGAAAGTCCGGAAATTGCCGCTGACGCGATGAGATTAATCAAGGTCGATTATCGTATTCTCCATTCTCTTTTGGATCCGGAGAAAGCGTTGGAGGAGGATGCCCCGGTTATCCACGGGAGCGATTGTTATGCGCCGATAGACGAAGCCTACCAACCCGAGAAAAACCTGGCGGCAGAAATCGAGATCGGGTTCGGGGATATGGCAGCAGCCGGGAAGGCTGCAGATTTTATCATTGAAGAGACCTATACAACTCACTATGCCTCACATTGTGCCCAGGAACCCCATGCGGCACACTCCTTTTTTGATGAAATGGGAAGATTGGTTATTGTATCAAGTACACAGGTCCCCTTCCACGTTCGCCGGATTGTCTCCCGGGTGTTGGAATATCCCCTGGCAAAAATCAGGGTTATCAAACCCAGGATCGGTGGCGGGTTTGGGGGAAAGCAGGAGGTGATTCTTGAGCCTTTGGTCGCCTTGGTAACTATCAAACATAAACGACCGGCCAGATTGGTGTTCTCCCGTGAAGAGGTATTTCGGTCCAGTCGTACCCGGCATCCTGTTAGAATAAAGTTAAAGACCGCAGTGAAAAAGAATGGGGAAATCACTGCTTTGGATATGGATGCACTGTTGAATTCCGGCGCCTACGGAACCCATGCACTTACCGTTTTATCAAATGTGGGCTCCAAAGTACTTCCCTTTCTGAATAAAATTGAAAATCTGCATTTTCTGGGTCGGTCCGTATATACGAATCTGCCGGTGGGGGGCGCCTATCGGGGATACGGAGCCACCCAGGGGTACTTTGCTCTGAATCAACATGTGGATATTATCACGCGGAAATTGCGGTATGATTTCCTGGATTTCATGAAGACGAACCATATCAGGGAGGGGGAGACTTCGCATGTGTTTGAAATGTTGGGTGAAGGCACAGAGGGCGTTACCCAGCGGATACACTCGTGTAAACTGGATGAGTGTATAGATATCGGTGCCCGGGAGATCGATTGGTATAACAAGAGAGATGCACGGATCAAAGAGGGAGACAGGATCCGGGGTGTCGGAGCGGCGGTAGCTATGCAGGGTTCCGGAATTCCATTGATTGATATGGGTAGCGCGTCAATGAAAATGAACGAGGACGGCTCCTTCAACTTGGATATCGGAGCGACGGATATCGGGACGGGTTCGGATACTATTCTGGCACAAATTGCCGCCGAAGTACTCGGAGTCGGACTGGACCGTATTATCGTCCTCTCCTCGGATACGGATCGAACACCTTTCGATGTCGGGGCTTATGCCTCATCGACAACTTATATTTCCGGCGGCGCTGTCAAGAAATGTGCAGAGGAAATCAGAACCCAGATCCTTGGAGTAGCAGCCAAACTGATGGGGTGCGATCAATCCGTTCTTTACCTGAGTGAGGGAATGGCAATTGATCGCAGGAATCAATCCCGCATAAACCTGGCGGATATTGCCACGCATACTCTCTATGCTGAGGACCAATTTCAGATTCAGGCGGATGCCTCGCATGTGGTTCAGGAATCACCACCACCTTTTATTGCCCAGTTTGCAGAAGTTGAGGTGGATACAAGGACAGGTGATATTCGCGTACTGAAATTCGTGTCCGCAGTAGATTGTGGACAGGCTATAAATCCAAGGCTGGCTGAGGGACAGGTGGAAGGAGCGGCTCTCAACGGTATTAGCTATGCACTGACAGAACAATACCGTTTTTCCTCGAGGGGGGCTCTCCTGACTAAAAGTTTCCACGATTACAAAAATTATACGACTGCGGATTTGCCGGAGATGAAAACCTTCATTGTCGGTTCCTATGAGAAGACCGGTCCTTTTGGAGCAAAATCAGTGGGAGAAGTCGGAATAAACGGCCCATTGCCCGCGATTGCTAATGCAATTCACGATGCAGTCGGAGTAAGGCTGTTTGAAGCACCTTTTACACCAGACAAAATATATCAGGTAATGAAAGCAAAGGAAAAAATTTGATTATTAAGAACGGCCGGATTGCGTTACCCGGTGCAACAGATTTTCAAAGGTTCGACCTTGAGATTAAGCAGGGGAAAATCACCCGGATCGGAACCGGTCTCAGTGGTCCGGATCAACTGGATGCCACGGATTTAATGGTCATACCTGGGGGGATTGATCCCCATGTGCATTTTAATGAGCCGGGCTATACCGTTCGGGAGGATTTCTACCATGGAAGCTGCGCCTCCGCTGCAGGCGGTATTACCACAATTATTGATATGCCTTGTACCTCAATTCCTCCGGTGACAACCCTTCAAAATTTGCAGCAAAAACTGGAGATCGTGGGGCAACGTTCTGTTATTGATTTTGGTTTCTACGGTGGTATTTCCTCTCAGTCATATGCTGAAGGTTTTCCTGAGAACATGAGAGATTTATCGGATTATGTGCTCGGATATAAGACCTATTTTATCTCGGGGATGGAGAGCTTTGGACATCTGAACTCGTTCCAATTTTTACAGGTTTTAAAGACCGCTGAAAACATTAACCGCCCCATACTCCTCCATGCTGAGGATTTGGATACGGTCCGGATAGCGGAAGCGAGAGAAAAAGGTAAAGGCACCGGATGGGACAATTATTACCGTTCCCGTCCTGAATCGGCTGAGATAATAGCAGTGGAAAGAGCCATCGACTTGGTAAAACAATCCAAGGCTCAACTCCACATCGTTCATTTGAGCACAGCAGAAGCAGCCAGTTTATTGAAGGGAGACCCACAGATTAGTGGCGAAACCGCGCCCCATTATCTGGAATTTAACTACCTGGATCTGGAACGGATCGGCGGAGCATTAAAGACAACCCCGGTGGTGAAAAGTCCGGGAAATGCAGAAGAGTTATGGAACTTACTCCGGAAGGGCATCATCGATTTCGTGGCATCGGACCACGCTCCCGCCCCTGCGAATCAAAAAAACACTGGCTCCGCATGGACTGATTATGCCGGGATTCCCGGGGCCAGTACTTTGTTACCCTATATGATTTCTGAGGGATTATTCAAAAGAGGGATGTCCCTGGATCGATTCTTAAAAATCATAGCAGAAAATGCCGCCCGGCGATATGGGCTCTTTGCACGAAAAGGAGCAATTGCTGTTGGTAACGATGCTGACCTGGTTCTGGTCGATTCCGATGCCCAATGGAGAGTACATGGAAGAGATTTTTATTCAAAGGGGAAAGTGACTCCCTTTGAAGATATGGTGTTCAAGGGTCGCATTGTAAAGACCATACTCCGGGGAGAGATAATTTATGACTGCGAAAATGGAATATGCGTATCCCCGGGATTTGGAAGATTTTTAAAACCAGATGAGGTGAATTTCCATGCCGGATAAATATATCTTGGGCAATTGCATTATAACCGATGGTTTTTCTTTTCTCCATAAGAATGGAGCCATTGAAATCGAAAATGGCATGATACAAAATATTTTTTCCGGTGATGAATTGCCCGGCAGTGACTCGGTGTTTATTGACCTGGAAGGGCGGTTGGTACTGCCAGGACTATTGAATCCACATCATCATCTTTACTCCGCACTGGCCGTTGGCATTTCGCCGCGTGGACCTACAAATCACTTCAAGAAGATCCTGGAAAATCTCTGGTGGCCCCTGGATAAAAGTCTGGATCTTGACACGATTTATTATTCCGCCTTTTATGGATTGATGGAGTCAGTGGCGCATGGGGTGACATCGGTTTTCGATCATCATGCCTCCATGGATTGTATCGGCGGCAGCCTGGACATTATTGAGAAAGCTGTGCGGGAATCCGGTGTGAAAGGGCTGCTATGTTTTGAGATGTCCGACCGAAATGGGAAGAGGAGCCTTCCGAAACAACTGGATGAGAATCTTCAGTTTTGGGAAAACCATCGGTATGACCAGTCGGTCCGGGGTGTATTGGGGATGCACGCCAACTTCACCCTGAGCAAAGAATCCCTGGCATATATCAAAGAGAACAAACCGCAAAACCTGCCGGTGCATATCCATTGTGGTGAAGATTATATCGATTTGCAATACTGTATTGACCAGGGATTTGAAGGACCGGTTGACCGGCTTCAAAAATATGGATTACTTTCCGGTGGCGCTTTATTAGCCCATTGTATCCACATGTCACCTACGGATTATGCGTTAATCAGAGAATACCATCCAGTGGTAATTTCGAATCCGGAATCCAATGCGAATAACGGTGTCGGATTCATGGACCTTTCTCACATTTCACGGTATGCTCTTGGGACCGATGGCATGACCGGAAATCTCCTGGGAACCCTGCGTTCTCATTTTCTACAACGAGGGCAAGCAATCGACCAGCCCCTGGATGTATTGTTCAAGTATCCGGCTGAAGTCCTGGAGCGTTATTTTCAGGATAGTGGACGGCTGACAGTAAACAAGAGTGCCGATTTGGCGGTGACCAACTATATACCTGTGACAGATATCAGCCTGGAGAATTTACCCTACCATCTGATATTCGGTGTGGAAGGGCAAAAAATGTTTATGACTATTGCCCGTGGAGAAATCCTCTACCGGGATGGACAATTTACACGATTTCAAGCGACCGAAATGCTGGCGGAAATAAGGACGGCTGCCAGGCGTCTCCATGGGAAATTCTATGCGTGAGCGATTTTCAACTATTTCCCCGCGTCAACTCCTATCTCAGATATTGAACTCTCTTGAGAGAGGTTCGGTCTTCGGGATCTACGATAGTTTGTTTTATACTCCTGCGAAAACGAATATTTTGCGCACGTCTCTTTTTGATCAATCGCTGGAGACTCCTGTTGGTGTGGCCGCCGGTCCACACACCCAGATGGCTCAGAACATCGTCTCTGCCTGGTTATGCGGCGCCCGTTATATCGAATTGAAAACCGTCCAGACCCTGGACCAAATTGATGTAGCAAAACCCTGCATCGACAGTCGGGATGTAGTCTATAACTGCGAATGGTCGCAGGAGTTGAGTACCGAAGAGGCCTTCCATGAATATTTAAAAGCCTGGATTCTCATCCACATCCTTCATCATAAATTCGGTTGGCACGATGAACCGAACACGATATTCAATATGAGTATCGGGTATGATATGCAGGGAATTATGCAAGAAAATGTTCAGAGGTTTCTCGCCAATATGAGCGATTGTAGTGCTACGAAGGCACAGATGGTAAATGAGATAAAAGATTTGTATCCCGCAGTTGAGGATATCAAAATTCCCAACCAAATCTCTGATAACATTACACTCTCGACTATGCACGGTTGCCCGCCGGATGAGATTGATCAAATTGGACGTTATTTAATTGAGGAACGCAAGTTACATACCTTTATCAAATTGAATCCAACTCTTTTAGGACAGGATAGAATAGATACAATTCTCAATAAACAACTCGGCTATAATATTGAGGTACCTGACCAGGCATTTGATCATGACATTCGCTACCCGGAGGCGTTACGAGTAATCCGGCGTTTAAAACGGACTGCGTGGGATCATCAACGGAATTTCGGAGTAAAGCTGACCAATACCCTTGAAGTACGAAATCGTGATAACGTTCTTCCCGGGAAGACGGAATATATGAGCGGGAAAGCCCTGCACCCGTTAAGCATTAATGTGGCGCGTCAATTACGAAATGATGACCATGACAGCCGGCTACGTATTTCATTCTGCGGGGGTGTAAACGCACTCAACGTGGCGGAAGTATTGGCATGCGGTTTATCTCCGGTAACCGTTTGTACCGACCTGTTGAAGCCAGGGGGATATACCCGTTTAGCCCAATACCTTGCGAACATCGGTGAAGCATTCTCCAAGAATAATGCCACGGATTTGATGAGTTATGTTAACAATACGAGCCGGAAGCGGGATCCGGTGGAAGGTGCCATTGAAAATCTGAATAAGTATGCCGACGAAGTTGTCACGAATGCCCTGTATCGTCCTGTGAATCGGGGAATAAAAACAGCTAGAAAATTAACTGAATTTGATTGCATCCATGCTCCCTGTATAAGTCAGTGTGCTGTTCACCAGAATATTCCTGACTATCTGTATTTTACCGGTAGAAGGGAATTTTCCAATGCCTTGGAGGTAATTCTAAGCAGGAATCCCTTTCCTGCTGTGACCGGAATGATCTGTGATCATCTCTGTGAAGAAAAATGCACACGAATAAACTACGAAAGCCCTATACTGATCCGGTCCCTTAAGCGTTTTATTACTGAAAAGGCAACTGGAAAGAATGATTTTACGCCTAAAAATAAAAATGGTATAAGAGTAGCGATCATTGGCAGTGGACCGTCTGGTTTAAGCTGTGCCTATTTTCTCGCCCTGGCAGGATATGATGTTGGGGTATTCGAGGGTAGCGAGTCTCCAGGAGGGATGCTGGAAAGCACGATTCCACTGTACAGGTTGTCTGAAGATGCCCTGGAGCAAGATATCTCGCGCATACAAAATCTTGGCGTGAGTATCTCTACCTCTACCAACGTAGATAAAAAAATGTTCGAAGAAATTAAGGCGGAGTACGACTATATCTACGTCGCCGTAGGTGCGCAACGATCTAAAGAGCTTTTTCTGGAGGGAAAAGATACGGAGAATGGTTTGATTGATCCCCTGGAGTTTTTAACTGCTGTACGAAAGGGTGACAGCGTTAAACTTGGTAGCACAGTCCTTGTATTGGGGGGAGGTAACACGGCGATAGACGCGGCCAGAACCGCCAAAATGCTTGTGGGAAATCAGGGGGATGTCAATATAGTCTATCGCCGCGCCCGGGCCCAGATGCCAGCCGAAGAAATGGAAATCATCAATGCCTTGGAAGAAGGTGTTAACCTGATTGAATTGGCAAGTCCGGTCAGGATAATTTCTGAGGCGGGACAGGTTACTGCGCTGGTTTGCCAACGAATGAAATTGGGGGGCATTGATCAAACTGATCGCCCAAGTCCGGTCAGGGTTTCGGGAGAGCAGTTTACAATCAAAACCGATACCATCATCCCGGCTTTTGGTCAGAGCGCTGACATTGAATTCATTGATGATGATTTACTCGAAAAATCCACCGGTCGGATTAAAAAAATAAACCTGGATAATATTTTTGTCGGGGGCGATGCACAGCGAGGTGCATCCACTGTAGTCAGGGCGATTGCAGATGGGAAAGAAGTCGCTGAAACTATCATAAGGAAATCGGGAGTACGGCTTTCTGAATCGATATTTGGTATCGCAGATAAGGGGTTAAGCCATAGACAATTGCATGAAAAGCGGGCACGAATTATTCCTGGCATTCAACCCGTTAAAATTCCGGTTGAGGAGCGGGATTACCACAATCTGGTTGAACAAGGGTTGAGTGAAGAAGAGGCTGTGCAGGAAGCCAATCGTTGCCTGTTTTGTGATGAATTGTGTGATATATGTGTTACGGTTTGTCCGAACCGGGCAAACGTTTCTTACAAAGTTGCTCCTTTTAAAGGAGTGCTCCAAAAAGCTAGAAATAAAAATGGTCAGGTTCTTATCGAAGAAGACGTTATTTTTCAGGTAGAGCAGCAATACCAGGTATTCAATATTGCTGATTTTTGTAACGCCTGTGGGAATTGCACAACTTTTTGTCCCACCGATGGCTCTCCTTTTCTCGATAAACCCAGAGTGTTTCTGACAGAAACAAGCTTCCGAAATACTGACCAGGGGTATTGTATGTATGGAGAAACCCTCTTATATAAGGAACCCTCCGGTACCTTTTCTCTGTTAGCAAACGAGAACAGATATATTTATAAATCAGATGGATTCAGAACGGTCTTAAATCCAAACGATTTTTCTATTATCGAGGCAGAATTCCTTGATAAATCACTTCATGAAATAACTCTGGAAAAGGCAGTAAAAATGCATCTCATCCGGGACGCGATTCGGGAGCTGTATGAGTAAGAGACCTAAACCGACAATGAAATGGTAACAAGGAAACGGGTGACTTCATGGATATATCCCACATTATCAAACAAAAAGCTGCAAGGTATCGCGAGTATACTGCCGAATGTCTGTCCCAGTTGGTGCAATGCCCCTCTTTAAGCTGCCAGGAAGAAGCGGTAATTCAACGGATCAGGGAACTGCTTGGTGAGGTTGGGATCACCAATTGTCGTACCGACGGTCTGGGAAATCTCATTGCTGTTGTCGGTAATGGCCCCCGGAAATTAGCCATTGATGCGCATATTGATACCGTGGATACCGGGGATGAAAGCCAGTGGGACGTTCCTCCTTTCTCCGGAGCCATAAAAGACGGGTTCGTGCATGGCCGGGGAAGCGTAGACCAAAAAGGTGGTGCCGCAGCAATGATCACTGCAGCCCGAATCCTTTCAGAGACCAAGTATGCCGGCCAATACCAAATTCATTTTACATTCACCGTCATGGAAGAAGACTGCGACGGATTGTGTTGGGAGTATCTTATTAATGAAGAGAAACTCCTGCCTGAATTCGCGGTCATCACTGAACCGACGAATTTGGGCGTTTACCGTGGGCACCGTGGACGAATGGAGTTGGAACTAAATATAAAGGGTGTATCCGCTCATGGCTCAATGCCGGAACGAGGTGAGAATGTCATTTATTCCGGCGCACGTATGGCATTAGCTATTGAGAATCTGAATGAACACCTCCCTGCCGATCCATTTCTCGGAAAAGGGACAATTGCCCCAACACTGTTTCGCACTAATTCTCCTTCCCTGTGCGCAATTCCCGATCATGGCAGGCTCCATATTGACCGGCGCTTAACCTGGGGTGAAGATAAGGACAGCGCAATTGCTGAATTAAAGAGTATTATCGGGGAAAAAGGAGAACTCGTGGTTCCACGATATGAACAGAAGAGCTATAAAGGGGTCATTTACCAGCAGGAAACATATTTTCCGACCTGGAAAATCCCGGAAGAACATTTTCTTTTGGAGGCGGGCGTAGATACCTATCAGACATTGTTTGGGGATAAGGCTCGCGTGGGCAAATGGACCTTTTCCACGAATGCTGTTTCACTCTGCGGACGCCACCGAATTCCCTGTATCGGTTTTGGCCCGGGGGATGAAATCTATGCGCATGCGCCTAATGAGTGTGTTCCTGTTGACCATCTTGAAAAGGCGAGTGCTTTTTATGCATTCTTGCCGCACGTTTTAGAGCAAACGTGACAGGCGAAATGCTGACGACAAGTGAAGTAAACGCATATGGCAGATGGAGAGAGTAGCGATGAGCGGGAGAATTGAATTAAGGGGGAAACATGTAATCAGCTTTCAGGACTGGACGCTTGAAGAAATCAATTATTTATTGACCGAATCGACCCGATTGAAACAGAGTTGGAAGAAGGGTGAAATAATTGAGCCGTTAAAGCAGAAAACCCTGTTTATGATTTTTTTCGAACAGTCTACCCGCACGCGCAACTCCCTGGAGGCGGCAATGACACGCCTGGGCGGGCATGCCCATGATCTCTCCAAGGAAAAAATGCAAATCTCTCATGGTGAAACACCAAAGGACACAGCCAGGGTCCTTTCACGGATGGGCGAGTGTATAGCCATCCGGAATTGCTTTTATAATGTCGGCAATACATATCTGAATACCATTGCTCAACATGCGGAGATCCCTGTTATTTCAATGCAGGATGATGTCTATCATCCGCTGCAGGTCATCGCGGATTATCTCACTATCGAAGAACTTTTTGGTAAAAATCCCAGGGGATTAAAGGTTGCTCTGCTATGGACATATGCCACTTCCCATGCCAAGCCGCTCTCCGTTCCACAGTCACAGGCACTATTCTTCCCCCGCTTTGGGTTGGAAGTGAGTGTCGGATTTCCGGAAGAGTTTCCATTGCAACAAAATATTGTCAGCAAGGCGAAGCAGAATGCCCGGGAAGCGGGGGTACGAATTACCTTTACCAACGATCCCGAAGAAGCGGTTCGGAATGCGGATGTTGTGATACCGAAAAATTGGGGCGGGTTTGGGTACTTCGGAGATTCTTATCGGGATACTGAAGAGTTCGCACAGCAGATGCAGGCAAATTTACACAAACACAAGGACTGGATTTGTGATGAAAAGTTGTTTGCCCTGGCAAATAAAGAAGCACGGATTATGCATGCATTGCCGGCAGACCGGGGGAAGGAGATTACCGATACACTGCTGGACTCACCGCATTCGGTTATTTACGATGAAGCGGAAAATCGCCTCCATACGGCGCGGGCTCTGCTAAAACTGGTCATGGCAGGAATCTGACAATGGATTTTCAGTACAAATGCAGCGAATGCGGGAGGAGTTATGAAATATCACCCGATATCATGCTGTGTCCGGATTGCAGTCGTCAAGGGCAAACGGGAAAACCTTTGCGCGGTATCCTGGAAGTAAATCTGAGTGGAAAAATAAGCGATAAATTTAATGTCTATAATTACTTACCGGTCGACAGCCGATATTTTCCGAGACTTCCGATTGGAAACACCCCACTGTGGCAGCCGGTCCATCTCAATCAAGACCCGGAATTCCCGAATTTTTTTATCAAGGACGATACGTGTAATCCGAGTGGATCACTAAAGGATCGGGCCTCACTGCTGGTGGCCGGCTTTGCGAGACAAAAGGGCATAAAGGAAATAGTCGTTGCCTCTACTGGGAATGCAGCATCCTCAATGGCAGCAGTTGGCGCAGCTGCCGGACTGGAAGTAACGATTTTTATTCCCGAATCCGCACCGAGGGCTAAGTTGATCCAGTCCTTACAATATGGCGCCAGAGTAATTTTATGTGCAGGGAACTACGATGCTGCTTATGATTTGTCACTTGAGTTTTCAGAGCAATCCAGTCAGGTACTCAGCCGAAATACAGGCTATAATCCACTTACCATGGAAGGGAAGAAAACTGTCGCTCTGGAGATTTATCAGGCCCTGCATAAAGCGCCGGATTTTGTGTTTATCCCTGTCGGGGATGGCGTTATTCTCGGTGGTGTCTACAAGGGATTTCGTGATTTACACAAAGTTGGATTGATCAACGACATTCCAACGGTTGTAGCAGTTCAGGCAGAAGGCAGTAATGCAGTCTGCCGGGCCTGGCGAAATGGTGATTTTACAAAAGTGTCATCACGGACCATTGCAGACTCCATTGCGGTGGATGTCCCTCGTAACGGGTATTATGCCCTGCGACAATTACAGCGGTACAACGGCCGGTGCATCACCATCTCGGATAATGAGATCCTTTCAGCTCAAAAATTACTCTCATCGCAAGCCGGACTTTTTACCGAACCAGCGGCGGCGGCTGCATGCGCCGGGTTTCTGAAGATGAAACATACCATCGATACCCAGGCGACTATTGTGCTTCTAGCGACCGGCAACGGCTTAAAGGATATAGATGCAGCGGCGAAAATACTGGACTTTCCCCGAAGAACTATCACGACATTGGATGATATATGAGTAATACCGAAGGTGTGATCCTTGCGGCAGGATATTCCAGCCGTACCGCCCAGCACAAGTTGAAATTGCGGCTGGGGGGTGACACTCTATTAGAAAAATGTATTGCGGGTATATCGAAGGTTTGTGATCGCATTATCGTGGTTGGAGGGTTTGGATACAAGACCATCAAAGGAATAGTAGATCCGTTGGAAAAAGTGGATCTCGTCTATAATGAAGATTTTTCCTCCGGGATGTTCACCTCTGTAAAATGTGGCATCCGGAGGGTCAACACCGACCGTTTTTTCCTTATCCCCGGTGATCAGCCTCTTGTGAAGGTAATAACCTACCAGGAAATGTTGAGAATCGATGCCGATATAGTAATTCCACGATACAAGGGGAAAAAGGGACATCCGGTCCTTTTAAAGAGTGCCTTAATTCAAGAGATCCTTGCGATGCCCAACAATGGTATTTTACGTGATTTCATTCACCGAAAAGATTCGGAATGCATTGATGTGGATGACGAGGGAATCCTTCTCGATGTCGATACGTGGGAAGATTTTCTGCACATTAAGGTATATTACAACCAAATGATTGATATAAAGAACCATGCGACACCTCCAATGGATTGATCATGACAAGTAAGATAAGCATATCGATTGAGCGGACGGACGGACCGGCAAAAATCAGTGGCCAAGCCGCATATATCGACGATCTGCGGTTCGATGGTCAGTTGTATGCCAAAACGGTTCGCAGCGATAAAGTCAGGGCGAGAATACTCACTGTGGACATACCACCCTTACCAGAAGGATATTTTGTCGTTGATAAAGAGGATGTGCCCGGCATTAACCGAATGCGTACCGTCGTGAGCGACCACCCCATTTTTGCCGAGGGAGAAGTGAATTATATTGGCCAGCCGATATTACTGGTGGTGGGGCCCTCCCGGGAGCAGGTTGGCGCGATTTGTTCTGCAATATACATCGAGTATGCTGAGGAAACTCCAATTAGTAATTTAATGGAAGCGGAGAAAAGCAAGGCAGTTTTTACCGAGTATACTTTTAAAAAAGGAGAGCCTGATAGCGCTTTTCGTCAAGCCGCACGAATTATCGAAGATGAGTATTCTACCGGGTTACAGGAGCACGTATATCTTGAGCCGCAAGGGATGATTGGTGTATATGAGGATAAGAGAATAACGATATATGGCTCTATGCAGTGTCCGTTCTTCGTGGAGGGTGCGGTAAAGGATGCCCTCGGGTGGGATTCAGACCAAGTTCGGATTATACAGACAACGACCGGGGGAGCGTTTGGCGGGAAGGAAGAATTTCCGTCGTTGCTGGCTTGTCAGGTTGCCATAGCTTCATTCAAAACGAATTCTCCCGTCCGGTTGATCTATGATCGATACGAGGATATGCTTTGTTCAACGAAGCGACATCCCTCAATCATCCGATATAAAACGGGACTCAGCGAAACTAACCAAATCATCGCCCTGGATATTGATATTGCATTTAATGCCGGTGCCTATTCGGGGCTGTCTCAGGTCGTACTCCAGCGGGGCATGTTTTCTGCAACAAGTGTTTACGACATTCCAAATTTAAAAGTCAGGGGACGTTCTTTAAAAACCAATACAGTGCCATCAGGAGCTTTTCGGGGATTCGGGGCACCGCAAACGATCTTTGCCACGGAAATGCTGCTGCATAATATCGCCGTGGATATGGGAATCGATCCTCTGGAATTCAAAAGGAAACACTTGCTGCGAAAAGGCGCCTCTTCATCTACTGGCGGACTGCTGCGGGATGAAATAAAAATGCCGGAAATCATTGATAAAATTGAGGAAGTGTCCGGTTACTGGCAAAAAAAGGCAGCAAGGAAAAAATACCAGGGAGTAGGGATTTCTCTGTTTTTGCATGGATGTGGATTCACCGGTCGCGGCGAAACCGATATTCAGGGTAAGATAAAACTTCAAAAGTGCAAAGATAGCGTGACTATCAAAGTCTCCAGCGTCGAAATGGGTCAGGGTGCGGAAACCTGTCTCAGGAAGATCGTAGCGTATACCCTAGATTTGCCACTGGAGAAAGTCCGTTGTGAATCCATTGATACCACCTTGGTGCCCGATTCGGGACCGACTGTCGCATCCCGGACCACGATGATTGTCGGAGGATTATTACAACGAGCCAGCTGGGAATTAAAGGAGCGATGGCACGAACAGGAAATACTTGAAATATCCAAGGTGTACGAACACCCGGATTATTTGGAATGGAATGACGACGCGTTTACAGGGGATGCCTATCCGGCATATTCCTGGGGAGCAAATGTTGCGGAAGTCGTGATAGACCCTGTGACATATGAAATTACGGTAGAGAAAATCTACGGCGTATATGATGTCGGCGTGCCCATCGATGAGCGAGCCCTGCTTGGCCAGATGCATGGCGGGATTTTACAGGGGATCGGTTATGCGACAACCGAAGTGATGGAAGCCGTCAACGGAGATTTGGTCCAGAATAATTTAATCGATTATAAGATTCCCACGGCGATGGATGTACCGGAAATCGAGTGTACTTTTATTGAAAATCCTTATGAGTTCGGACCTTTCGGCGCCAAATGTGCCGGCGAACTACCATTCGCAGGGGCCGCCCCCGCAGTGGCTGCCGCTGTAGCAGATGCCCTTGAGATCCCCGTTAAAAAAATTCCGATAACGCCCGAATATTTAATTGAGCTGGTGAGCGATGCAGATTGAATTTTTACTGAACGGGGAAAAGAATTCGATTGATTGTAATCCCACGCGCAGCCTGCTGGATGTTCTCAGGGTGGATATCGGATTAACCAGTGTAAAGGAAGGGTGTGGTGAAGGGGAGTGCGGTGCCTGTATGGTGCTTCTGGACGGGGAGGCAGTCAATTCTTGTTTGGTACCGATGGCTATGGTATCCGGCCGACAGGTTCTCACAATGGAAGGCTATCGTGAATCCAGCCAGTATAAGGTGATCGAAGCATCATTTCTGGAGGCCGGGGCAGTGCAATGTGGCTTCTGTACGCCAGGGATCGTGATGTCTATGGAAGCGTTATTACGGAAAAATCCGCAGCCTGATGACGAGGCAATCCACAGAGCGCTGGAAGGGAATTTATGTCGCTGTACAGGGTACCAGATGATTTTCAGGGGAGTAAAATTAGCAATCAAGCGGGGCAGCGGATTATGGTAGATTGTTACATGCCGGATAGCCTGAATGAGGCATTGCAAATCTGTAACAGATGTAAAACTATCCCCTTTGCCGGCGGTACCGATTTGATGGTGCTAAGGTCGAAGCAGAATGGTACATTTTCTGGTTTTGAAAAGCCGCCTCTCTTCCTTGGCCATCTTTCCGAGCTTAAGCATCTCTTCAGGCATAAACAAAACATTCACATCGGGGCGGGAGTGACGCTGAATACCCTGCTCGATAGTGAAATAATACCGCAAATACTCAAGACAATCTTAATTCGTATGGCTTCCAATCCAACCCGGAATCTGGCAACCATAGGCGGGAATATCTGTAATGCATCTCCCGCCGGAGATACCCTGACTTATCTTTATGCGGTCGATGCAACGCTGGTTTTACGGAACACTCGTGGAACACGTAATATCAGTGTGGCTGATTTTATCACCGGACCGGGAGAGACCAATATTCGTCAAGATGAATTATTAACGGAAATAATTATTCCTGCAAACAAATTTCCTGTGAACTATTATAAAAAAGTAGGTACCCGGAAGGGGTTAAGTCTGTCCAAAGTCTCCTTTCTGGGGCTGGCAGATATTCAATCGGGCAATATAGCTGATATCCGCATAACCTTCGGAGCTGTTGCACCGAGAGTAATCCATTCCCGTAAAACCGAACAAATGATTGTTGGCAAGTCGCATGCGGAAATACAGTCCGTTAGGGATGAAATCATCAGGGAATATTCACAGCTGATTCAGCCGATCGATGATGCCCGTTCAACCAAAACATATAGGAAAAAGGTAAGCCTGCGGATATTAGATTATTTTATCCAGAATTTTATTTGTGGTTAAAACTACAGGAGGGTAAAAATGGGAAACAGAAAAATGGTAATTACAGGTGTACTTTTGTACGGTGGTCTGTGGGGATTATTGGAAGCGACGGTTGGATACGGTTTGCATTTACTACCCAGTGGTTTTTCCGGGATGATTATGTTTCCGATTGGATTTTATTGTATGTACAACGCCTATAAAATAAGTCATCACAGGTCGGCAATATTTTACACAGCTATTATCGCGGCCTCGATCAAACTGATTGATCTTTTTCTCCCTGCACACTCGCCTATGAGTGTGATCAATCCGGCCGTATCCATCCTGCTTGAGTCACTGGTTGTGGTTGGATTTGTAAGCATTTATAAAGAAATCCGTCATTACAGGCACGCACTGATGGCGAGTTTCGCCTGGATTGTCCTCTTTGTGGTGACCCAGCAATTTCTGGTAAAACCAGGTACAGGGTTGTATCTGTATTCAACACCAGTTCTTATTGGGTTAATTGGGATGAATACAATTATCAGCGGAGCCCTTATCGGTATGTATTTGAAAGTACCACAAAAGCTTACATTCAACATTCAACGGTACCAATTCTCGTATGTCCAGTCATTAGCCGTTCTGTTTATTGCTGCAATTTTTGAAGCAGGGAATTCATTACTGTAACATTATGGAAATACTACGACAACTGGTTAAAACTGTGCCTTGCATACCCGTGCAGGAAGTAATTGTCGGCGTTTTTTCTACCCTGGTCAAATTCGAAAGGGGGTGTGGTATCGCCAGTACTCTGCGATACGGGCGACCCCACCAGCGTATTAATCGTTCCGGTGGTTTGGAATCACTTACTCTGGATGTCCTGGCGGAATATGTTTTTTCACCGAATTTACTTGACGCTTCGGTTGGAATGGCAGCGATCAATGGTGCTTTAATACAACCGAATCGCAGGTACAGACATATCAATGCCAAAGAGATATTATTCGAACAGGGACGGGATAAAATTGTAGGTGTGATCGGACATTTCCCATTTCTACGGGAGTTGCAAAATTATTTTAAAAAACTATACATATTTGAAAAACAACCGGAGGATACTGACTATCATGAAACGGACATCCCCGACTTGCTTCCCGAAGTTGAGGTGGCAGCAATCACCGGTACAGCCTTTACGAACCATACCCTCGAAGAAATTCTGGGTTGGATTCCGGAGCAGAGTTTCAAGATGATCCTGGGGCCTTCCACTCCCTTGTCGCCGTTGCTTTTTGACTATGGTATAGATGTCCTTGCAGGATCCATTGTCCGGGATTATCAGAAACTCAGTAAGTTGGTTATGCAGGCCACACCAAACCGGGATCTTCTGGGAATCGAGTATGTAGCTCTTTCCAGGGAGGATCGTTGATGCCGGGTTTCTATCCAGTCTTGTCTGCACCTGAGGATGGTATTGGCCAATTAATTGCTATTCGCAGCAGGTGTATATGTACTAATACTGCTGAAGAATGTTTGGATAGTATCACCCATTCACTCCCTGATAAGATAGATACCATGGTCTGTGACATATCAGATGGACACACCCTGTTCTCGTTATGATTACACTGATCACGGGCACGATCAACCAGGGAAAAACACGCCGGATACAGGCCCTTTATCACCGGGATAAAAAAGGGGATGGGTTCGTTTGCACAAAGCGCTTAAGAAACAGCAGGATGCCCGAGTATGATATTCTCCGGCTAAAGACCGGTGAACAACACCCCTTCGCATACGACAGGCAGCATCTGCCTGCTGAGTGGGTTGCAGGTGACAATTGGGGGCGGTTTTCTTTTTCGGCAGAAGGCTTGGCCTTTGCAGAGCAGGTTATTACGAATATCATCCGGGAGAAAATCCAACCGGTTTATATCGATGAAATCGGTCCGCTGGAGATTATCGAGGGGCGGGGATTTAATCAACTATTCAAAAGGGTAATAAGATTGAACCGGGACGTTTTTGCAACTGTGCGCAGCGAATTTAAAAACGCTCTAATCCGGAAGTACGGGATAACCGATTATGATGAAATACATGTATAGTTTGCAGAGGCTCAGTTTTAATTTGATTTGTTCATAATGGAAATACCTTCCGCTAAAAACTTGTGAGGTTATTATGATTGATCTAACAATAGACACGAAACAAATGCAAAACACAATCCGCCGCTGTCGGGAACGGGATATTATAATTCCAACCTTTGACCAGCTGAAAAATCCGCATACCATTCCGGAGGATATACTAGAGGAACTACAGAACATTGGATTATGGGATATCCATTCGAGAAATCTGTTCCGCATTCACTGGCATAACGATCCGGTACCGTCAGGAGGCGGGTTTGGTGGGGTAAATTATATGCTAATTCCTCCGGAAATAACCGGTGTGGACGCCAAAATTGTAGCGTTGGTCGGTAAATGGTTTCCTACCGGATCCCATAAAGTGGGAGCGACATTTGGGTGTCTGGTACCCCGGCTGGTGACCGGTCAATTCGATCCGGTGACCCAGAAAGCAGTCTGGCCATCCACCGGGAATTACTGCCGGGGTGGTGCCTATGATGCAGCCTTACTTGCCTGTGATTCTATCGCAATCTTACCGGAAGAGATGTCCCGGGAGCGCTTTGAATGGCTTTCACAGATAGCCGGAGAAGTGATCCCCACGCCTGGATGTGAAAGTAACGTAAAGGAGATTTTCGATAAATGCTGGGAGTTAAAAGAAAAGCGCGGTACTGATATAGTTATTTTTAACCAGTTCGATGAATTTGGCAACCATCTCTGGCATTATGAAGTGACTGGATACGCTATGAACGAGGTTCTGGAGCAGGTTATGCAACCGGATGATCAGTATTCAGGCCTTGTACTCTCGTCGGGTTCGGGCGGTACGTTAGGATCCGGAGATTACCTGAAGGAACTGTATCCTGCCTCCAGGCTCGTTGTTGGTGAAGCGTTGCAGTGTCCCACCCTTCTTCGCAACGGCTACGGAGGTCATCGGATAGAAGGCATTGGCGATAAGCATGTCCCCTGGATCCACAATGTCCGTAATACGGATATGGTTATTGGCGTTGATGATGAACATACCATACGTTTGATGCGATTGTTTAATGAGGCACCGGGACGGAATCTTTTGGCAAATCAGGGACTTGAAGATCGGTTTATAGAAGACTTGGATCTGTTGGGAATATCTTCAATAGGGAACCTGGTAGCCGCCATAAAATATGCCAAATATTACGAATTAACCGAAAATGATATTGTGCTAACAGTATTTACCGATTCCATGGAATTATACGATTCCAGACTTCGGGAAATGCAGAATACCAGAGGTAAATATACGCGTGAACAAGCGATCCGGGATTACGAATTACTTCAAAATATTACCATTGATAATGTACTGGAGTTGGATTATCAGGAAAAGAAGCGTATCCATAACTTGAAATATTACACCTGGATAGAGCAACAACAGAAGGATCTGGATGAGTTAAATGATCAATGGTATAATTATCGTGAGTATTGGGGAAAGCTTCATGCAATGACGCCGAAAATTGACGAGTTAATTGTGGAGTTCAATGACAAGGTAAGACGTGCCTGATTTACTTAACAAGGCTGAGTGTGGTTTGAAAACTCAAATAGCGGTTTAGGGATAAAAACCAGTCCTGTTCCGGCCCATCCAACGCCAGACGAAGATTGTTCGCACCAGATGAGAAAAAACATACCATACCAAAGATCTCACCCGTGGAAACATGGCCTCCAGCGTCATTGCGGTGTCAGGATTGGCCGAGCCACCAACTAATCCGCCCGAAATTCCTCCCAATTGCCCGCAGCAGGGCGTGCGTCGCATTGCCCACGCTCCGCGCACCTTCAGTTTGCCGTTGACCATCGCTCCTTGCATCTCCCGGATGGTGGCTTCGACATTCGGCTGCAAGGTCCGCCGTTCCTCCGGCAGCGCTTTCCAGCGATGCCACCGGGCATGGCGCGAAGCATTTTCCTCGTCAAAATACCAGCTGCAGGCCATTCCTAAGAATTAATGGGACTTTTTAGAGTGGACTCATAAGTACTATATGAAAATGGGCGAATCGGGGTTTGCCCTCAAATAAATTTCCAGAAAAAGGGGTTCCCAATGAAAAATGTACTGCTTGTATTCACTTGTCTTTTATCCGTAACTCTGGCAGGAAATGCCCAGGAAAAATACATTCCGGCATCATATGGCGATATTCACTATGATGAAACGGGACATCTTTATCTCGCACAGGACGGAGAGCGATTTTATTCCGATACGACCAGACCACGCTATACGATTGCCCAACTCCTGGGGAATCCCGTCGGAACTGAAGAAGGAATCCGTTTTGATTTTGGCGATCTTGAAGGACGACTAACCTACGGATTTATCCCATACCAGCAGGCGTCGCATCCTGCTCCCGTATATCGGTTTACCAAGCCGCTCAGAGATGGGAAGGTTAAGATCAATATTGCGAAGGATTTCCGGTCTCCATATGACTTTGTGGATTGGCAGGGAAGAGGACAATTCACAATCGGATATCGGTTAACCACCTCTGACGGGACTATTTTATTTGATGGGGAAGTTGCAGTCGAGGGTACCGGACCATTTCAGGTGGCTCCGACAATTTATGAAGGACCGTTTATCAGCAACTTAACACCGGGCGGAGCAGTAGTCTGGTTTAAAACCGATCGGGCTGTGGAATCTGCTGTTACGATCAATGGAAAGCAGTACCAGGTTGATGATCCTGTCCGGCATCACCAGTATACGGTATCCGATCTTAAACCGAATACGGGGTATGAGTATACTGTTCAAGTGGGGGGATTCACACAGACGTACTCGTTCAGAACCTTTCCCGAAGTCGGCAGCAGGGAGGCATTTGTCTTTGGGTATACCAGTGACAGCAGGAACGCAACCGGTGGCGGAGAACGTAATATCTACGGCACCAATGCGTATATCATGAAAAAAATGGCGGCATTGGCATATCAGCAAGGCGCCTCTTTTGTTCAATTCACCGGTGATATGATCAGCGGTTACCTGCATACTCGCGAAGAACAGTTAGTCCAGTATACCAACTGGAAAAAATCCATCGAACCGTTTTGGCATTATATTCCGTTTTATACGGGTATGGGAAACCATGAAGCGCTGGGGCATATTTTCAGAGATGAAAATGGCCGCTGGAAGACGTTTATTGATAAATTTCCGTATAAAACCGAATCTTCTGAAGCTGTGTTCGGAGAGAGTTTTGTCAATCCGGTGAACGGGCCGGTCAGTGAGGATAACACCATTTATGATCCGGATACGACGAGTGTAGATTTCCCGCCTTACGCAGAAAATGTGTACTATTACATACACGGGAATATAGCTATGATTGTCCTCAACAGCGATTACTGGTATGCTCCGACTGTCATCCGAAATCCGGATATTGGTGGTGGGTTACACGGATATCTGATGGATGGGCAGCTACAGTGGCTCAAAACCGTTATAGATCGACTGGAAAGGGATCAGGCTATTGATCATATTTTTGTGACACACCATACCCCGGTTTTCCCTAACGGCGGACACACCGGTGATGATATGTGGTATCATGGTGATAACAGCAAACGGCCCTATATCTCAGGAAAGCCTGTCAAAAAGGGTATCATAGAGAGGAGAGATGAATATCTGGATATCCTGATAAACCAAAGTTCGAAGGTACTTGCCGTACTCACGGGAGACGAGCACAACTATAACTGGCTTAAACTAACCCGGGAGGTCCCTATTTATCCGGAGGATTATCCTCATCCAAAACTTAATATCACCAGACCGATTTACCAGATTAATAATGGTGCCGCCGGCGCGCCCTACTATGGACAGGAAGAGGTTCCCTGGAGCAGGTTTACCCGTTCGTTTTCAGTAGAAAACGCCCTCTGTCTGTTTCGTATCCAAGGTGATCGCGTGACGATGAAAGTGGTAAATCCGGATGCTCTAAACATTATCGACGAAGTGGTGCTGAGAGAATAAACCTCAGGCATGACAGGTGCTGCAGCACTGTTCCGTGTGGTGTGCAATGTGAGCAGAAAGGCTTTTCTCCATCCTGTTAAACTCATCACAGGGACGTACCTGTTTCTTATCCTTTGATTTATGATAACCTTTCCACATGATTTTTGGAGGGATTGGTTCGATAAATTAAGTATTCATGACGGGTTTTAGTGGATATGCTATTACTGAGTGCACATTAAAAAGTCACTATTGTCTTACGCAAAGTCGCAAAGTTCGCAAAGAAAAAAATATAAATAAATGTACGTCAGCATTTACGTCTTCACGTTTTTGCATGAGTTGATGTGAAAAATAAATATCATTGGCCTTTTTAGAGTAGTCTCAACGCTGGTTATGAGTTGCCGTTTTCGTTGTATTCTTCCTATAGGTTATCATTTTACGCAATAGTCAACTCGTCCGGATGGGCAATACAGTCGTACGCTCCTGAGGTCTCTAATTCCTCCCTCGTACCATACCCCCAAAGGACCCCAAATCCGCGCACACCGTTCGCTTTTGCTCCAAGAATATCGTACCCCCGATCGCCGACCATAACAGCTTTTGAGGAGGAGATCGCTTCACGTTGAAGTATATGTGATATCAGATTCTCCTTATGGGTTCTTGTCCCATCGAGCTCACTTCCATAAATACTCAGGAAGTAACGTTGCAGCTTAAAATGGTCAATTGTGCGCTTAGCATACACCGTCGGTTTTGATGTGGCTACATATAATTTATGGCCTGTATTTTGAAGGCTTTCCAAAGCCTCGGGAATCCCTTCATAAACGCTGTTTTCAAACAGGCCATCAATACTGTACCGGGAACGATAAAGCGCAATTGCCTTTTCTATAAGAGTGGCATCATCCGATGCGAGTAATTTAGCGAAGCTGTCTCTCAGGGGTGGGCCGACACACCACCCTAAATCATCGTTGGATGGTAATTCCATGCCGAGTATGTCAAATGTGTAGCGAATACATTGCCTGATTCCCGGCAAAGGATCTGTGAGTGTACCATCCAAATCAAACAATATATTCATAGTTTTTCAGGATTTGGTTTACAATTCATCTCATCAATGCCTTCCACTGCCTTTCCCCAAAATCCGTGGTGTACCTTTTCAGCTTCTTCTTCAAGCACAGGTCCGATTACTTCAATTGACCTTTGGCCTCTTTGAATTAGTTCTTTACATGGTAACCTTATGATGGCATCTGTTACGTCCTGCCCAATCAACGAATAAAGACGATCTTCACTCAGGCCGAATACCACTCGCCCGATATTGCTCCAAAAAATTGCTCCGGCACACATAGGGCAGGGTTCTGTACTTGCATAAAGAGTACAGTGCCTTAAATACTCCTGCGAATATTTTTGAGAGGCATTTCGAATTAGGTTTAGCTCCGCATGTCCGGTGATGTCATTCTCAGTAACGACAGTATTTTTAGCCTCCAGCAGGATTTCATCCTCTGGCCCGATTAGTATAGCGCCAAAGGGATGATCACCTCGTTGCCGTGCTTTTAGTGCCAATTTTACTGTTCTTCTGATATACTCTTGATAAGAATTTTTCACCCTGATTATTTACCCCTTTATATCAGCACTAATTGAGAGGAGATGCATTAACTTAATGCGTGCAAAATCTGTAAACAAATTGATTTAAAGGGAACGGCTCGGTGAAGTTAAAATGAAAAGAGTACGCAATTTGCTGTGTATATGCCATCATATGCCTCCAATACTGCTTTGGGCACGAACTAAACATGTGCTTTAATGATGGTGGCGCTGATATAGCTTCGGGTCGTGCTCCCTCCAATGGGATGCCTTTGGCACAAACCTCCGTGTAATCGATGAGATAGTCTGTGAAGAGCCGGAGACAGGACGACATGAATGGTGAGGCGATATAAGTTTAAAAGCAATGGACCTGGCGTTCGCAATTGACCGTTTTAAATAGTTATTAAATCGATTGTGGGATGTTTTTTTTGGACACCCGTGGTGTTAGGATTCCATTGGTTCTTCTTAATACTTATCCCAGTTGAAACATAACGAATTTTACGATTCCCTCCGCCTCCACAAATATTTTTGCAAGGTGCTGTGTTTACAGCGCTTTTTTTTACGTATGAACAGAGTTGTCTCAATATGTAATTACCGTTCAAAGGCGATCCGGGAAGTCAATACCTGAAGAGTTCGGCAGTATCATTTCAATCCGACCTCCTTACACATTCTGTAAAAATTCGACGGTGCCAGCCCCAGTTTTTCCGCAGCTTCCGCGTCGGTATTACTTCGCTCGCGGACATACTGGAAATACTGCTTGCGAAATGTGGATTCCATCTCTCGAAGCGGTATAATTTTAGCCCCTTTCAGCGATTGGCTGATAACGTCCCCGGGATCTGCCTTGCGTTCCCGGCTGATGGATTGCTGCACCAGGTCTTCCGTGATTTCCTTTACCCGTATGTGCAGGAGGCGCTGGACAATATTCTTGACCTGCCGGACGTTTCCGGGCCACTGATAATTTTCTAACAAAGCCAGGGCATCCCTGGTAATGGAAGGGGGTGGTATGCTTAAATCCTGGGAGTAATACCTGAGAAAATGTTGGAGCAATTGCGGGATATCCCCTCCCCGTTCGGCAAGAGGGGGGACTTCGATCTGCAGGATATTCAGCCGGTAATACAGATCCTCGCGGAATTCGTTTTTGTCCATTACTTCGTCCAGATCCCGATTGGTGGCCGCCACGACCCGGACATCAACATTGTATTTTTGTTTTCGGCCGATTTTATCGATTTCCCCGACTTCCAGTACCCTGAGTAATTTAGCCTGGGCAGACATCGGCAATTCGGTGACCTCGTCCAGAAAAATGGTTCCGCCATCAGCCTGTTCGAACAGTCCGGGCTTCTGCGATTGAGCGCCGGTGAAGGAGCCCTTTTCAAATCCGAAGAGCTCACTTTCGATTAATTCGCTGGGGATCGCCGCACAGTTCACGGTGATGAGGTTTTCGTATTTTCTCCGGCTGTGATAATGGAGGTGCATGGCAACCAGTTCTTTACCCGTGCCGGATTCTCCGGTGACCAGGACATTGGTTTCCGATGGAGCGTAATTTTCGATCTGCTGTTTTATCTCCTGCATAGCCCGGGAGTCGCCAACCAGTGGGTTCTGCTCCAGGATGGACCGGATATTCCGGTCCAGTTTTCTCCTGGATTGGTTCCGCTCCTGTGCCAGCTGTTTCTTTTCGAACGCGTTCATGATACTCAGCACAAAATCGGTGGGCTGGTAGATATAGTCTGTAATGTCGACCGGGTATTTTGTCCCATACCAGGAGGCGCCGCTTTCCAGGAGCTCGTTGGCAAAATGCAGATCTGTTTGGTTGACCGTCATCTTGGTAATGACAACGATCTGCAGGGTTTCATCAATTTTCTTTATTTCCCGGATAAGTTCTTCACCCTGGACACCACCGGAGATCTGGTAATCCATGATAATTACATCGAACGAGGGGGGAGATTCATTAATCGTCTGTAACGCTTTTTTCCCATTGGACACGATATCCATCACCTCAATTTTTCCGGACAGGGGCTCAAGCGTTTTTTGAATGCGTTTGACATCAAAATCCTCATCTTCGATAATGAGGAGTCGGATTACATCAGATTTATCCATTCGCCTGTTTATCCTCTGTTATGGTTAATTGTTAATACGAAATCGGCGCCGCCGGCATCGTTGTTCTGTGCTTGCAATATCCAGCCACAACGCTTGGCCATTTCATATGCGATATAACACCCGTACCCGGTATTTTCGTTGTCGGATTTGGTCGAAGAGTGTTCCAGGAAAACAACCTGTCGCCCTTCATTGTTTGTCTGCAAAAGATCGTCATTTAATCCCGTGCCATCGTCGGATATTATCACCCGCGTGGTTTGTGATTCAGGATAATAATCGGTCCGGAGAGTGATTAGGATGTCTTCGTACCGGTTATGGTCGATGCTGTTCTGGATGAGAGGCTCAATAATCTCCCATACCACGTACTCATTCACCTGGATTTCGGGAACTTTGTCATCCAGTTCCAGCTGAAATTGAAACAGATCGCTGGGTCGGGCAACCCGTTTGAATATATTGTCTGCCAGAAATGAGATCACCTCATTTAAATCCGTGCGAAATATCGGATTCCGGATGGTATGCAACGGGGGATCGTATGATTTCATATCATAGATGACCCGGGAAACGAACTGGGCATATTTTCGTATTCGTTTCCGGATTTTTTCCACATGAGTCTGATGCAGGTCTTCGATAATGAATCCCATCACCTTTTCAGCTTTATGGTGAGTATGATAAATCCGGCGGGTGAATAGCGCCTCTTTCTGGTGTTTGATTTCCTCCTCGCGCTTCTCGAACAATTTTTTCTGAGCCACGTCACGTTCCTTCACCATATACGAGGTCATGAGAAACATCCCAAGGAGTCCCAGCAGGATCAGTGCGGTAAATAACGCTCCGGTCTGGTTATACGAGCTGGCGATAACCTGTTCGATGTTGCGAAAATCGGGAATAATACTCATATACACTGCACCGACCAGTTCTCCCCTGGGGAAAAACGGCACGAGCACATGAAACTGGTGTTCTCCCTCCAGGAAGCTTTGTATCTGCTCATTCTGATGCAGGGCGGAGACCGCTTCCCCATGCCATTGCACTGCTGTGAAATGTTCATCGGTATCGGGCGCATGCGGTGTACGGTTTTCAATGAATATTTCATACAAATCGCTCCCGTCGTCAACGGCCATAGCACCGGTTGGCGACTCAAGCAGGATGCAGATATCACTTACGTTTCGCTGCAGCGATTGTTGGCTTAAAATAATGTTCAGCGCCCGGATCAAGTTCTGTTTATCCTGGGAGGTGTGAGAGACCTGAGACATCCCCTGTTCAAGGATAAGCTCTAGTGAAGTAGTGGTGAGATCGGCGACCCGTTCCGCCGTATCCTGGCGGTAGACATCCATTGTCCTGTTCAGCAGGTTACTGGCAGACGTGGAATTGACGTAGGAGAGGATTGTCTGGAAGAGTATTAATATTGCGAAGAGGATGATCAGATGCTGAAGCTCAAACCGATATTCTTTCATACGCTGGATTATAGACATGACATAATCCCCGGTTATTTCACAATGCTGTTTTGGGTAAGTATTTCCCCGTGAATTCTTTTATTGGCGGTTGCTATCGCCTGGGTTGGCGAGGTATTCCTGTTCATTGCTTTATGAATTTCCCGGACGATAATATCAGAAATTTTGGTGTATTGCGGGTGACTGGGCCGGGAAACCCCTGCGTCAAAAAACTCCCGGACATACGCGATATACGGGAATTGTGCCCGGATGCGGGCATCATTGTAGACGCTGGTACGGACGGGGAGGGACCCACCGTTTTGCAGGAGCAGTTTTTGCGAGGTATCGGAAAGGGCGAATCGGATAAACTCAATTGCGGCATTCTTGACCTGGGAACTACGGGAAACCATTAAATTCCATCCGCCCAGTGCTGAGGCTGCCGCGCCATCTTTGAAATGAGGCAACGCCGCCATCTCAAGATGTGCGGCTTTCATGGAATCCGAGGATGCCAGGTTTCCCAAACTCTGCAAAAAGCTGGGCCAGCCCCTAAAGAACGGGATATCATGCTGCAGGGCATATTCATAACTCGCACGCTCGTTTGAACTCAATACGGTTTTAGGGCTGACCCCCGCCTCGAAGATCAGATCAGCAAGAAATCGCACGCTCTTTTTGGCGGATCTTTCATTGAGATAAGGCACCCTCTCTTGAAACAGAGACTCTCCGGATTGCGCTGCAACCTCCAATAGATTCACGATCAAACCCTCGTAACTGTCACCCTGGTACATGTAAAAGAGCTGGTTAGGAAAATACTCATTTCGAAGTTCGAACAGCCGTTCCCAGGTGATGGAAGATCGGAGTTCCTCACGAATTGGCTCGAAATCGGGGAGATCCCGGAGCAAATCTTTGCGGTAATACATCACTCCGATATCAGCGAAAAGCGGCAGGCTGACCAGTTGATTTTGAAATCGACATGTTTGCAGCGCTACATCGAGGATATCATCCAGCTCTTTCGGAGAGAAATGCGGTGTCAGCGGTTCCGCCCACTTGGCGAAGCGGGGAATCCAAATCTGATCTACCGAAAACACATCGATACGGCTGGTCCGGCTCCGGAGCGCCCGGGCAATTAATTCTTTTCGTTCATTGGTATTAAATTTTGTAAATGGCAGGTTTACCGGGATAACTGTAATTTCCCCGGCGTACCGCTCGTTGAACTGATCGATTATAATCTGATGTGCCTTGGTGATGTTGTCTGCGAAGTAGACCCTCTTCACTTCGGTGTCACTGGAGCTGAATCTTTGGAATGGCAGGATGTAGAATATCAGTGAGAAGGCGATCGCCAAGAGGAAAAGAAAAAAGATCAGGCGATAATTTCCCAGTACTCCGCTTTGGGTTTTTGATTTCATGTTTTCAGGATCTCCGCTTTTAGGCAAATACCGTTGATATGATTATTAAAATAATAATTTGATTGTTGATTTAATAATAATCCTTTGAGTGTCATAAGTTGTTTTTCATTGCCCGGAACCAAAAGGGCAGTTCGCATACTCCCTGTTGGCAAGTATTTTGGTAGTGGCAGGTTTGAAAATATTGTATCATTAAAGTGTTCTGGTAAGAATTTTGCAAAAACTGTACTAACATAAATCAACAGACCGGGGATAAGGGAACCAATCCAATGAGAATTCGATATTTACAGTGGATAATTCGGGCAGCGGGTGTGTATCTGCTTGTTATGGTATTTGAGATAAACGTTAATGCAGTACAACAGAAGCAGTCAGAATCGAACCATTCCGCTCTGTTCACGGATAAAGCACGTTATGCTCCGGGGGATGTGGTTACCCTGTCCCTGCAGGCTCAGGATTGGGATGCCCCCGTCTCAGTCTCGGTCAGATATTACCACCTGGGAGACGCTATTGACTCTGCTTCGATATCGTCTTCGAATGGTGACACGGTACAGTGGGTTTGGAATCCACCGGACTCTGACTACCGCGGATATCTCGCTTCTGTCACAGGTACAATTGGCTCTGATACGCTGGTGCAGGAGTCCATTGCCATTGATGTCTCCTCTGACTGGAGCAAGTTCCCCCGCTATGGATTTGTATCAAAGTATCCCTGTTTATCTCAGAGTGAAATCGACGCGGTTATCGGAAACCTGAATCGCTATCACATCAATGGCATCCAGTTCTACGACTGGCATTACAAGCATCACATGCCTCTGAGCGGATCGCCGGACTCACCGGACTCCATCTGGAATGATATTGCCAACCGGCAGATCCACCGGGAGACCGTCCGAAAATATATTGCGACGGCTCATGAACACAACATGAACGCCATGGCCTACAACCTGATTTACGGGGCGTGGGAGGACGCAGCCTCGAACGGCGCTTCTAATGCATGGCGACTATACCAGGATGCGAATCAGAATCAGCCGTGGATGCTGGATCTTCCGTCAGGCTGGGCCAGCGATATTTACATGATGGACACCTCGAATGATCTATGGAGGAACTATCTGAATAATCAGATGGATAAGGTGTTTCAGGCGTTCGACTTCGATGGATGGCACATGGATCAGATCGGCGATTGGGGACAAATGTACACCGCGAATGGAGAGCCCGTCCAGGTGAGCGCTACATTTCAACCGTTCCTGGAATCCGCAAAATCCCATCTCGATGTCGATTTGGTCATGAATGCGGTGAATCAGTATGGTCAGGAAGGGATAGCCGCGAGTCCGGTGGATTTTCTTTACACAGAAGTGTGGAGTCCGAATGACAGTTATGCCGACTTGGTACGGATTATCAATGATAACAGTGACTACAGCGATGACCAACTCAACACCGTTTTACCGGCGTACGTAAATTACGAGATGTCCGGCTCTCCCGGAAATTTCAACCAGCCCACGGTACTGTTTGCCGATGCGGTCATCTTTGCAGCCGGCGGTGCGCATTTGGAACTGGGCGAGCACATGCTGGGTCACGAATATTTCCCCAACGATAACCTGCAGATGAGCGCTTCGCTGAAACACAATTTGCTGGAATATTATGATTTTTCTGTGGCCTATCAGAACCTCCTGAGAGATGGAGCGGAATACGAGCCAAACGCGGTTGAACTTACCGGTGGGGTGGACAACAGCAGTTATCCGCAATTAGCCAAGGTGTGGACATTTCAGAAGAGCCGTGGAAGCAGAGATATCCTGCACTTTATAAACTTCGTCGATGCCACGACACTGCAATGGCGGGATAACAACGGTCAGCAGACCGAACCCGATACACTGGAAAATATCCAGGTGGAGATGACGGTCGATTCGTCCGTCCACCGGATTTGGATCGCTACGCCGGATTTCCAGGAAGGAGAACCGATTCCGGTCTCATTTGACCAGGATGGAGAGAGCCTTGCATTTTCATTGCCGTATTTGAAATACTGGGACATGGTGGTCCTGGAATACGAAAACGTAACCTCCACCGATGAGTTTGGCGCGCGTCCCGGTTCACCGGAGGAGTATTCGCTTGAGCAGAACCGGCCAAATCCGTTTAATCCGGTCACGCGGATCACCTATTCCGTTGCAAGTCCCGGAGATGTCGCCATGAATATCTATAATCTCCGTGGTGAACAGGTTGAGCAGTCCCGGTTTTATTGCAACGCTGGTACCCATGAATATTTTTTCGAAGGCCATGATCTCAGCAGCGGCATTTATTTTTATCGTTTTCAAATTAACGATTTTGTGGACACCAAACGAATGATCTTGTTGAAATGAAAGGGTTGCCATTTATGTTTCATAGATTGTATCTGAGTTTAATATTCGCGCTGCTCTTTACTGGCGCCTTTATCCGGGCGAATGATACTATTTATTCTTCGCCTGAATATACTATTACTGCGAGTGGCGTTTCCCAGGATACTTTTCAGGCGCGGGCTGTTTCGCCAACCCACATTACGTCGAATTATCACAGTACCTACAAACAGCCGACAAAACGGCTGATCGATTTCAAGTTCAGTATCAATGGGCGGGATAATGAGCGCCATCCCGGAGAAGATCACCATTTGCTGTTACCTGCGGACAAGAAGGCTGTTACGACTCCTGCATATGTCTTCGGCGAGAACGACAAAAATGCGCCAGAGACCATACCTGGAGGACAATCACCGTATCTCTCCACTGATGTCGCCCTGACCATCCGACTGGACATGCGACACGTATTCAAAGCAATGAAAGAGGACGGGTACTTCGTTACCTACACTCAGGATACTATTTACGCGGATAAATTCAGGGGAGTCTATATTGCAGGGAGTACCCAGCCGCTCACCTGGTCGTTTGCAAACCTCCCGGCAAGGGACGATTTGAATCTCAAAGATGCAGACGGTGACGGAATTTTTACAGTTACTCTGGAATTTGAGAAATACCAAGGTGCAGAGGAAACGCAGCCTGGTACCCGGGAATGGCAGTTGACCAAAGATATATCGCACCTCCCAAAGTACAGCGGCCCGCTTCCGCTGACTGAAGGGTTATACAATATGTCTCTGGAGGAGATGCTGCTGGATATTCGGGAAGATGGTGCATTAATGGCAGGCGCCAAGTGGCCGGGCGTCTGGACGCGGGACATTAGTTACAGCATCTTGCTATCGCTGGCAATGATTCAGCCGGAGGCGGCGAAAATGAGTCTGATGGCGAAGGTGAAAGATGACGAGATTATTCAGGATACGGGAACAGGCGGCTCATGGCCGGTCTCGTCCGATCGGATGACCTGGGCTCTTGCTGCCTGGGAAATCTACAAAGCCACTGGAGATCAGGACTGGCTTGCGAAATCGTACCGCATTATCAGGAATTCTGCTGAAAATGATTTACGCGCGTTGCAGGATCCGCGTACCGGCCTGTTCCGGGGAGAATCTTCGTTTCTGGACTGGCGGGAGCAGACATACCCGCGCTGGATGGATCCCCGGGATATCTATATGTCACTGAATCTTGGGACAAACGCGGTGCACTATCAAACATATTCGATTTTAGCAGCGATGGGAAAGCTGCTGGATGAGTCTTCTGCCGAAAAATATACAGCGATAGCGGATCGGATTAAGTCCGGAATCAATGCTCATCTGTGGGATGATGAGACCGGTTATTATGGGCAGTATCTGTATGGACGAAATTATATGAGTTTATCGCCAAAATCGGAGACGCTGGGTGAGGCGTTGACGATTTTATTCGATATCGCTCCGAACGACCGCAAAGAAATGATTGTCCGAAACCTGCCGGTCGAGGCGTTCGGGAGTCCGTGTATTTACCCGCATATTCCGGATATTCCGCCGTATCATAACAACGGAATCTGGCCGTTCGTGGTTTCGTATTGGACGTGGGCCTCAGCAAAAGCCGATGCGGTGAAATCAGTCGAGCTCGGATTTGCTTCCATGTACCGGGCTGCGGCGCTCTTTTTGACCAATAAGGAAAATATGGTGGCGGCGAGCGGCGATTATATGGGGACGGAAATCAACTCCGACCGCCAGCTGTGGAGTGTGGCAGGTAACCTGGCGACTTTTTATCGGGTTATCTTCGGGATGTCACTCACCGAAAATGCGCTGGGATTTGATCCACTAATTCCGCAGCCCTATGCCGGAACGCATCATCTGGAAGATTTTCCGTACAGGAAGAGCACTCTTGATATCACGGTCAAGGGATATGGTGATGGTATTGTGTCATTCCAACTCGATGGGAAAGCGAGAGAGACGTTTACAATCCCGGGCGATTTGTCAGGTAACCACCGCATCGAAATTGTGATGAATAACGCCTTCAGCAATACCGAAGATCCGAATATTGTCGCAAACCACACAGCGCCTCCCGCCCCCACAGTACGGTCGGAAAAGGGAGATCTCAGTTGGGATGCTGTGGATAGTGCGACACAGTACCAAATTTATCGGAATGGGAAAAAGATCGCTGAAACGAACAGTTTTTCTTACAATGTCCCAAGTCAAAGGGATGGCGAGTATCAGGTCCTATCGGTGAGCTCCGCCGGGTTGGAGTCGTTTTTGAGCGAGCCAATTTCATTTTATTCCAGGGAAGATATTATTGCAGTAGAAGCTGAGAATGGAGTCCGGGCGGAAACGCAATATTCCGGGTATCGTGGAGATGGTTATGTCACACTTTCAAAGAACAAGCATGCGAACCTGGATATCCCTGTTATAATTGGACAGTCCGGTACCTATAGCCTGGATTTCCGTTATGCTAATGGGAACGGACCGATCAATACGGATAATAAATGTGCAATCCGAACCGTATTCGTGGATGGGGAAGAAGCCGGAAAACTGGTGTTGCCACAGCGCGGAACGGATAACTGGAACGACTGGGGATATTCAAATCCACTGCGCCTCGAACTCTCGGCTGGCGATCACATGGTTAAAATCAAGTACACTCAGTACGATGAAAATATGAACCGGACGGTGAATGCGGCAGCCGTGGATCAGTTGCGGCTTATGAGGCTTGGGATCGTCAATTAACAAGATGTAATAAATCTTCGATATATATAGTATAGACCCTTTCAGGGGTCAGGGACCCTGAAAGGGTCATTTTCGTAAACCGACAAATTATTTCCCTAACATTGCGATCGAATTAGAACAATAACTGTTCGTTCCATCCTACAATAGCCCACCTAAAAATTTAATTAGGCTGAATGATTCATGAATTTTTCAAGCCGGCTCCGAAAATTTAATGCAATGCTTGTATGTTAGTGATTTGAGCAATGGTCCGGCGTTTACCCTTCGACAAGCTCAGGATGACGCCTCGGTGTGTCACTCTGAGTCCGTCGCTCTGGGAGGAGTCTCTGGTGAGAAAGAGTGGTTTCTGCTTCTCAGGGACACCTTGGAAGTATGCCAATGCTTCATTCAAAGTAAATTCATGAATTATTCAGGTTAGCTAAATTACACGATGGATGTATTTATTATTTTAATAATCGATTTATCCTTTTAATAAATAAACACAGTATTTCTCTCCCCGTAAAAATTCATTCGAAAAATAAATTTTACTCCTTGGAAACCCAGCATTGGCAGTAATTATCAGGTTCAGTAGTCGCTGGAATTTTACCAATCAAGAATGAGTGGGACGGTTGTTGCATAATATAGAGTCGAAACCAACCTGAACTAATTCGAGACATTTGTGAATCTGGAAAATTTGTCAAATATCGACGCAATTGTAATAATTGTGTACTTCGCCATTGTGCTGGGTATCGGGATTTATTTTTCCCGGAAGGAGAAGACCAGCACCGATTACTTCCTGGCCGGACGGAACGTGGGATGGATCGCTATTGGGGCCTCACTTTTCGCCTCCAACATCTCAAGTGAACATTTCATCGGTCTGGCCGGTTCCGGATCCACGAGTGGGCTGGCGGTCGGACATTTCGAGTGGCTGGCGTCGATCATCGTCCTGTTGCTCGGCTGGGTGTTCGTCCCGTTTTATCTGAAGTCCGGCGTGTTTACCATGCCCGAATTCCTCGAGCGGCGGTATAATCGCTCCAGCCGGATGTATCTTACCTCCGTTTCCATCGTTGCCTATATCTTTACCAAGATTTCGGTGACCCTCTTTGCCGGCGGAATTTTATTACACGTGATTCTGGGCTGGGATATGGTCACCTCAGCGATTGTATTAATTATTATTACGGGTATTTACACTATTGCCGGTGGATTAAGTGCCGTTATTTATACCGAGCTGATGCAAACTGTCGTCCTCATCGGCGGGGCAATTACGCTGACAATTTTGGGGTTGAACGAAGTCGGTGGATTTTCCGGGCTCCAGGCAGAGCTTCCGGGAGACTTCTTCAGCATGTTCAAACCGATGAACCACCCGGATTTTCCGTGGACGGGAATCATTTTTGGAGCGCCAATCCTCGGAATCTGGTACTGGTGTACCGATCAGTTTATCGTACAGCGTGTGCTCAGCGGAAAGAATATCAATCACGCTCGCAGCGGCGCCATCTTTGCCGGATTTTTGAAGATCCTGCCGGTGTTTATTCTCGTAGTGCCTGGGTTAATCTCTGCGGCGTTGTTCGGCACCACCGGCGATGAGGCGTTTCCGACCTTAATCAACAGTTACCTCCTGCCGGTCGGAGTCAAAGGCATTGTTATCGCCGGATTGCTGGCCGCCTTGATGTCATCTCTGGCCAGCGTGTTTAACAGCACCTCGACGCTGTTTACCATGGATTTTTATACCCATTTCAAGCCGGATGCGTCTGAGCGTGAACTCGTGCTGGTCGGACGTTTGGCGACGACGGTCATGGTGTTACTTGGAGTCCTGGCTGTTCCGCTGATCTCCATTCTGAGCGATCAGTTGTTCGTGTATTTACAAAGTGTACAGGCGTATATCAGTCCACCGATCGCCGCGGTGTTCATCCTTGGCATCCTGTGGAAGCGGGTGAACGGCAAGGGCGCGTTCACGGCGCTTATCACCGGGGCTGTGCTCGGCGCGGTGCGATTTGTATCAGAGTTGTTGGTAAAATCCGGCAGATTGGAACTCGGACCGTTCACGTGGTTTGCAGAGATGAATTTTTTGCATTTCGCGTTCTTTCTGTTTGTCGTTTCCGCCGGGGTGCTGGTTCTGGTCAGCGTATATACAGCAACACCGCGTCCGGGAAAAATTGCGGGGCTGACATACGGTAATACCAAACCACAAAATTATGCTTTTGAGCAAAAAATTGACGTGCAGGATGAGCGCTGGACAAACTTAAATATTATTTTTTCTGTCATTTTAGTCTTCACGCTCCTCATCCTTTGGAGCATTTTCTTTTGACGATATGAAATCTACTTGCAAAGAAGAGATATGTTGGCGATGATAAACGAAAGGAGAATGTTATGAAGAAAGGAATGCTACTGATGTTGGCAGTGTTGGTTACTGTCGCGTTTTTCAGCGTAGCACCCTCGAAAGCGGCAATCCCTGTGACCTTCCAGGTTGATATGTCTATTAAGGTCCAGGAGGATGTGTTTACGCCAGGAGAGGACAATGTGACTCTGCGCGGTGATTTTATGAGCGAGGCCGGTCTGAGCGGCGATTGGTTTCCGGATGAGGGGCCCTACACGCTTGCGGATGATGATCAAGACACAGTCTACACTGTAACTATCGATCTGCCGGACTCAACAGATGGAGGCGAGTTTTTCTACAAATACGCCATCAATGATGCGACCTGGGAAGACGATCCCAATCGCGATTTCACGGTGAGCAGCCCGGAAACCGTGCTGCCCGTGACGCTATTTAACCGGGACAGCGTAGTAACCGTTATGGCGATTAATTTCCTCAATTTTACGGCCGATTTGACCGATATTTACGGTTCGGGAGATGGCTATTTCGATCCGGATCGGGATTCCTTATTGGTCATGGGACTTGATTGGGTTGGTGCTACCGTTGAAGGCGGTGACCGTAAATTCACCGAAGATGCATTTAATCCCGGTATTTTCCACACGACTATGGTCATCCAGGGCGTAGAAGGCGATTCCACGAAATGGAAATCCAAGGCGTATCCCGACGAACACTTTTTCAACTGGGGATGGGAAATTACCTCGGATAAATGGCATGTCATCCGGGAGGACTCCGCTGAAATCGACATCGGGCCGTTCAAACCGGATATCTTCCCGATGCAACCGCCGCTTGCCCAATCCCAGGATGTGCTGTTTCAGGTGGATATGACCGATGCGACCAACCAGTATACCGGGGGATCAATTAATCCGGATGATTTGATTTTTGTCGGACTGAAAGGCCAGAATGAAGTGCTTGGCGCCTGGGGAGGAGACTGGCTGCCGTCGGATACAACGTCCACTGATACCACTGATGCTACCATGTGGGTATTGAACGATAACGGGGAAAACGGCGATGCCGTTGCCGGTGACGATATCTGGTCGATTACGATTACCTTTCCGGAAGACAATGCCGGCGGGCCGAGCCTGTATCGTTACTCAGCACACTATCCAGGCGCGGATACCATTAACAATGGTTCCCAGCCGCTGTACAATGAATTTCCGGGCGGTGTGGATCACTGGGTGAATATTACCGAGGAAGATTCCACAATTGTGGTCAGCGATGACTTTGGCGTATACGAGTCAAGAACCAGCACGGCAATTGAGCAGGAAAACGGAGCGGATCTCCCCGGACAGATCGCGCTGAGCCAGAACTACCCGAATCCGTTTAACCCGACGACCCGGATTCAGTATTCGGTGCCTGCAAACAATTCGGATGTCAGGTTGACTGTCTACAATCTGCTGGGACGGGAAGTCGCGACGTTGGTCAATACGAAGAAAGCCGCCGGAACATACAGCGCGGGCTTTCATGGCGCGGACTACTCCAGCGGAATCTATTTTTACACACTCACGGTTGGAGAACAGCAGATTACCAAGAAGATGATCCTTGTAAAATAATAACAAGCAATGAATTATGTGCGCCGGAGCTGAGTGTCCTCAGCTTCGGCGTGCAAATAAATGGATATCACTTAACTCTTTATAACAACAGCTGATTTATGGCCACTGGCTTACTGACGGAAAATCTTGAGAAAATTCGGGCAGGAATCGTATTCCTCGCATTATTTTTTGCGTGTCAGGGATTTGCAGGAACAACCGGCAAAATCGCCGGCCGTATCATTGATGCTGAGACCGAAGAGCCGCTGCCGTTTGTAAATATTGTGGTCATTAATACCGACTTGGGTACGACCACCAACGAAGATGGCTACTATTCAATTCTGAACATTCCGCCGGGCAAATACCGGTTGCGGGCAACGTACATCGGTTATAAAGCTGTTACGGTCAACGATGTCAATGTCTCCATTGATTTTACCACGAACATAGATATCCGGATGGTCTCCACAGCTCTCGAAGGGCAAGAAGTCGTCATCGAGGCGGAAAAGCCCGCGGTGACCAAGGATTTGACCGCCTCTACTTCGGTAGTGAATTCCGAGGAAATTGGAACGCTGCCGGTGACGGAATTCAAGGAAGTGCTGGAACTCCAGGCAGGTGTGGTAAACGATCATGTCCGCGGTGGGCGACAGGGTGAGGTGGTCTACGCCATCGACGGTGTGCCGGTCACCGATGTCTACGACGGTTCGAACGTGGTAGACGTCAATACAAACGCTATCCAGGAATTGCAGTTTATCAGTGGCGCATTTAATGCCGAATACGGGCGGGCGAACTCCGGGTATGTGAATATTGTCACCAAAGATGCCGCAAAGGTGTTCAAGGGCGGCATCACTACTTACCTCGGTGACCATATCAGCAATAATACCAAAATTTTCCGGGGAATAGATAAGTTCCGTCCGACAGCGATTAAAAATTTGGAGGGATACCTGTCCGGACCGATTCTCGCTGACAAGCTCTCGTTCTATTCAAATATCCGCTACAAATATAATGACGGCTGGATTTACGGGAGAAATGTCTATAATCCATGGGATGTTACTATAAACCAGGGGCCAAGTGTGCCGTTGGAAGACCGTTACCTTATTGAAAATACTGGCGACAGCAGTTTGGTTCCGATGAACTATGATGCACAGTTGTACGCCCAGGGAAAACTCACCTATAAGCCGATATCGGATATCACGCTGCGTCTTAATACAATCTATGATAACAGCAATTTCAAATTGTATGACCACGCCTATGCTCTGAATCCCGGTGGCACTCTTGACCGATTCAAGACCTCGCTTACAAACATTCTGGGACTCACTCACATTTTGAGTCCGTCGACATTTTATAATCTGAGCGTCTCACAGTTTACCAATGATTATAAACACTACGTATATGCCGATAAACACGATGAGCGGTACACGCATTATGCATTACTCAACCAACAACCGCAGGAAGTACCGAGTTTTAAAACCGGCGGCACGAAGAACGAACACTTTTACCGGACCACACAGACGCGGGCGTTCAAACTGGATCTCACTTCACAGGTCAACCAGCAGAACCAGGTAAAATTCGGTATCGATGTCACCGCCCATCGACTTGATTACACATATATGAACTTGCTGCAGGTGCCCGGACTGGCCGACCCGGCGGATACCGGTGATCCTTATGCAGAGATGTATATTCCGGATCCCGATGATCCGAATGAGAATCTTTCGATCACGAAATTCACCAGGGAGCCGCTTGAAGCGTCCGCGTACATCCAGGATAAAATCGAGCTGACCAATATGGTGATCAATGCCGGAATCCGCTTTGACTATTTTTATCCGGACGGCCGGATACCAATTGATTTGACCGATCCGGATATCTACAGGCCGCGTCGCCCGAAAAATATTGCATCAACATTTGAGGAGCGGAGAGAATACTGGTACAAACAAGCCACAGAAAAATATCAGGTGAGCCCACGTCTGGGATTCGCCTTTCCGATAACTGATCGGGGAGTCGTGCATTTCTCATACGGGCACTTTTTCCAGATACCTAACTTCGAAATCCTGTACCAGAACCCGGATTATAAATTCGGACCGGGGACAGGTAACCTGGGCATCGCCGGAAATTCAAATTTGAGCCCCAAGCGCACAATCAGCGGAGAAGTTGGAGTACAGCAGGCACTTGCGGACTATATAACTATTGACCTCACTGGCTATTTTCGGGATATGCGCTACATGGCTGGAACACAAAACGATGAAATCATCCTGTTTGGCGGTTCAAGCAAATACAGCAGGATCTCCAATTCGGACTTCGGATTTGTGAAAGGTATTGTGCTCTCCGTCAATAAACGATATTCCAATAACTGGTCGTCCACCATAGATTATACGCTGCAGGTTGCCAAAGGAAACGCGTCTGATCCGGCTGCGGTCAGGAATCAACTGGTAAGTGGGGAGCAACCTGAAGTGCAACTTATCCGGCTGAGTTACGATCAGCGACACACGGTAAATTTTACCTGGAATTACCGGTCCGAGGCGAACTGGGGAATGAGCATTATTGGAAAATACGGAAGTGGATTACCTTATACACCGTCCCAATCGCTGGACTTGTCCAAACTGTTAACAAACAGCGAGACTAAGCCAACGACGTTCAATATGGATGCCCGGGCGCACAAGGATATTACCTTTGGGAATACTCAATTGAGGTTATTTGCCCGGATATATAACCTCTTCGATATCGCCAACGAGCTCCAGGTGTATAACGACAGTGGCACAGCCGATTTTACCCTGGCAGAGCATCTTCGGCGGCAGCAGGATCTGCCGGAGATCGTGAATTCCCTGGATCGATATTACCGGAATCCGACGTTTTATTCGGAACCGCGGCGTGTTGAAATCGGCCTCTCAATCTCATGGAACGAAAAGGAGTGATTACCGTCGGAATGAATCTTTTTACCCAAATTACGACTGCCTTACTCTTTGTCGGATTACTCCTGATATCGAGCGATCTGTTGGCACAGTTTGAGCGGGGCACGCCCACTTCCCGGCGTGTTGGCGTGCATGATGGTAATGAGGTCCGGACCGTTTTTACGAATTATGGCGTAATCGGGCAACCCGGATCACAGGGACCGAATACCGCATGGAAATACAACGCCAACGGCTATGCCACAGATATTCAACCTATTGTCGGGGTACAGCTGCCTATCCGTGATTACAGAGTGAACGGCGTCCGGGACGGGGATCCGGACACTCTGCACTCTGTGATAGGTTGTAATGCCAGTCGGTCCGGTATCCCCGATCTGGATCCTGGTGGCAGTACCTTTTGGGGATTCGAGCCGATCCCCGGGTTTTTCAATCCTGCACTCGATGAGCAGGGCAAGGGGGTGGCAATGAGTCATCTGCCACAGACCTGGCCCGACCGCTGGCCGGATCATCCGAACTGGGTTGACGAGAACGGCGATGCTGAGTGGAACGGCTATTTTGGCCGGGGCGTCCAGAACGCGGACCAGGAGAGCTACTTCCTGATGGACGATCAGCGGGACAAAAAGATGTCGGTGCTGCATGGATTTTATCCGGACTCCACCGACTCCACCCGGCAGGGCCAGGCGCTCCGGGTGTCGGTGCGTGGACTTCAATGGAGCAATTTCCTTGCGAAAGATGTGCTGTTTGTTCTGTATGAGATTACGAATGTCGGCACAGAAGTATATGACAAAGCGGCGTTCGGAACGCTCGTCGGAACCTACGTTGGGGTGGGACCTTCCGGTGGAGACGAATGGATGGATGATGCCTCGTTCTTCAACATCAGGGAGTCCATAACGTACACCTGGGATTACGACCATTACATTCGCCCGTCTGCCAATCCCCAGTGGAAGCCGAATCCAAGTGCCGTGGGGTATATCGGGTATGCGTTCCTGGAATCACCGGGCAATTCCTATGATGGCATTGACAACGATGGCGACGGGAAAAACGGCACCGGTCTACTTTTTACGGAAGATACATTTCAACCATACACGGTTGGTCCCGGCGATGAATTGGTTCTCATTGATAAAAGCACCTATGAACGCACTCTCTTCACCATGCCGGATACGGCGGTGACGGTCGTCTCAATGGACAGGGACCACCGGCTCGTGCCCGGAGAGACACTCCTGAAGGAAGGCAATATGTTCGGAAATTCCCTGAATCCGAACGCCTATGATGGCATCGATAACGATCTCGATGGCCTCATCGACGAAAATTACCAGCTGCACTATCGACAGTACAAGGAATCGGAAGAGGGCGTTGTGCTTATCGATACGCTCAACCCGGTGAAACATGTCGACTTTGTTAACGGGATCGGCCTGGATAATCCGCTGATTGACGAAGCAAGAAACGACGGCATTGACAACGACGGCGACTGGGACCCTGAATTTGACGATGTCGGCGCAGACGGCAAGCGCAACTCTGGCGATACCGGCGAAGGCGACGGCCAGCCGACCGAAGGCGAGCCGAATTTCGATTCCAAGGATGTGGACGAGTCCGATCAGATCGGTCTGACCGGATTCGACTACTTTGTCCCCTCTACCGACATCGATATGAGCGATGAGGAGAACATGTGGAAACGCATGGCCCCGGGCCGGTTTGATGTGCCTGAGTCAGTAGTGAATAACCGGGCGACACGCGGCGAGGATGGCGATTTCATCTTTTCGTCCGGCTACTTTCCGTTGCTTCCCGGACAGACAGAGCGGTTCTCCATGGCACTGGTGTTCGGCGAGGATTACGAAGCCGTCGTGCGATCCAAAAATATCGCCCAAATCATCTACGATGCGAATTACAACTTCCCGCGTCCGCCTGAAAAACCGACGCTTACAGCTGTCCCCGGTGATGGAAAGGTCACGCTCTACTGGGATAAGATAGCGGAATCCTCCTTTGATATGGCGCTGAAAGAGCAGGATTTCGAAGGGTATAAAATCTACAAGAGCACCGATCCGAATTTTACAGATATCAAAACCATTTCCAACGGGTATGGCGAACTCGTGGATTATCAGCCCGTCGCGCAATACGACCTGAAAAACGGCATCCGCGGCTTTTTTAATGCTGACCCCATTTTGACCGAACTCAGCGGCGACAAGCCGTTTTACCTTGGAGAAGATTCCGGCCTAAAAAACACGTTCGTGGATGAGGATGTCGTCAACGGCCGGACATACTATTATGCCGTGTGCGCCTATGACCGGGGAAGCCAGTCGGAATCGATCTACCCGTCCGAGAATTCGAAGTCCATTTCCGTGGACGTGAACGGCAACGTCACTACCGATAAGAATACGGCGGAGGTGACGCCAGGCGCCCAGGTGTCCGGATACACGCCACCGAAGTCCAGCGAATCGATGGTGAGACTCGCCGGGAAATCATCCGCGATACCAGTGGTGGAGGCCATTGACCCGATCAAAGTAGAAAACACCAGCTATTACGTGACTTTCACTGACTCGCTGGTGGAGAATGTCCCCATTGCATATGCATACAGCGTCGTTGATTCCGGCACCGGAGATACCCTGCTTAACCGGAACGAGCATCTCTGGGAGGACAACGGGGAGGTCTTCGACGGGCTGCGGATATCCTTCGATACACACTACCAGAGCCTGGAAAACATTAAACTGGATACCACCGTGACTGGATGGTTCAACGGGGACTCGACCTATCTGGATTACGTCATTTCCGAGTTTGAGTACCAGGATATCAAGAGTACGCGGTTCCCCAGGGATTATATGTTTGTTTTCTCCGATGATTTCGACAAGACTTCGTCCCGGCTTACCAAGATCTTTGGAAGTAACTCTCCTCTCCAACAGAAGACCACAAATTTCGAGGTGCTGGATGTAACCGATCCGGATTCCGTGAAGGCCATCGAATACGGATTTGTCGACCGACCCGGAGAAACTGAGGATACCTTGTCCCATTTCGATGCCGTGTATTTAAGCAATGATAATGGCGAATTGCTGTCCTGGCGTGTCGTCTTCCGCGGGCAGGAAGCCCATCGTCCACTTGCCGGCGATACCCTGCTGCTGAGCTTTCATAAACCGTTCAGTTCCGGCGATAAATTTGTGTATCGCTCTGTCGGTGCGAATAATGACAAGAGTCTCATCAAACAGAATTTGGACAAGATTAAGGCGGTACCTAATCCATACGTGGTGACCAATGTATTTGAAAAACCGCTGCCAACCCAGCTGCGCGGCAGAGGCGAACGGGTAGTTAATTTTATCAATCTGCCACAGAACAGTAAGGTGCATATCTACGCCTCAAATGGCGATCATATCAGGACACTCAGACACGAAGGGAATATCCACAACGGAAGCGTCACCTGGGATCTGCGGAGCAAAGAGGGACTGGATGTGGCGTTTGGCGTGTATCTCTATGTGGTGGAAATCGAGGGGATGGGGAACGCGAAAGTCGGAAAGCTGGCACTGATCAAATAATATGGTTGTAATGAAACGGATACTTCAAATATCAATTCTGCTTTTGTGTTTACTTCCTATGGAAGTCCTTCCCCAGTCGAAGGTCGGTACCACGGCGGCGAACTTTCTGACGATTCCGGTCGGTGCGCGGGCTTCAGCGATGGGCGGAGCATTTGTCGCCCTGGCGGATAATGCCACGACGATACACTGGAATCCGGGCGGGCTCTCCCGTCTCGAAGGGAACGAAGTTATCGCAACCTATGCGGCATGGCTCGCTGATACGGAACTGAACTGGGTGGGCCTGAATGTGAAAATCGGTGACAACGCTATCGGGATTTCGCTGAATCAGTTGAATTACGGGGAAGAGGAGATTACCACACCGGACGATCAACTCGGCACTGGCCAATATTGGAGTGCGGAAGATCTGGCAATTGGCGTTACCTATGCGCGAAACCTGACGGACCGGTTTTCCATCGGCGGCACGGCGAAATATATCAGTGAGCGCATTTGGAATGAATCAGCCAGCGCATATGCGCTTGATGTGGGACTCCTGTTTGACACACAGATTCACGGCCTCCGCCTGGGGATGAATCTTGCCAATTTTGGCACAGAGATGCAGCTGGATGGTAAAGATCTGCTTCAGCCGGTGGATATCGATCCGGCGCATCCCGGGAATAACGAAAATATCGCGTCTCATCTCAGGACGGACTCCTGGACGCTTCCGCTCACTTTTACCATGGGCGTTGCCATGGACGTAATGCAGTTGCCTGCCTCACGATGGACAATCGGCACGGATGCGACCTATCCCAATAATCAAACGCCGTATATCAATATCGGCAGCGAATTCCTGTGGAATAATCTGATTGCGCTTCGCACCGGATATAATTCCCTGTTCAAGCAGGCGGCAGAAGAAGGATTGACGCTTGGATTCGGCCTGCAATTTACCCTCGGTCAGTATGCTACCCGCATTGATTACAGTTATATAGATTATGATCGGTTCAACGGCGTTTCGCGGTATGAAATCGGGATACAGTTTTAAGCGATAATTGTTCGTATTCCATTCATTATTATCACGGTCATCCCTTTGAAAAGGCTCCCACCGAATTCCGACCCAAATGATTGCCCTTTGCTTACCAATCGTAACCTCTGTCATCCCGGGCGGAAGCCCGAAGGGCTTCAACGTGAATAGCCCCCAGTGCAACTGGGGGGTCGGAACGGTGCTTCGTATAACAACCCCGACAGGGGTTGAACATCGACTCAGGCCATGCACCGACAAGCATTCAACCCCGTTGGGGTTGGTGGATTGTCTGGTCGCTTTCCCCCGGATTACATCCGGGGCTATTCATATTCAATCCCTTCGGGACGACCCTTTCCTCGTAGAGATCCCTGTGGGACAGGAGTCAACGACCCTGAACGGGTCATTAGCATATGGTAATAAGATATCGGGATTTCTCGATGCGTCCCCGACAAGTCGGGGACTTACTCGAAATGACTGACCTGCAAAAGGTAAAATAACACTGTCATCCCGAGCAAGCGGAGCGAGTCGAAGGTTCTCCTAAAGAAGGCTCATGAGCGGGTGGCAAGGAGATTCTTCGTCACCAGAGACTCCTCCCGGAGCGTTCCGTTTCACTCCACTCGAAATGACTGTCTTTTGAAAGGTAAAATAGAAATGTCATCCTGAGCGGAGTCCCGAGGCAATCGGGACGCAGTCGAAGGATCTCCAACAAAAGGCTCCTCAGTTGAAGGCTAGGAGATTCTTCACTTCGTTCAGAATGACAGCGTTGGGGTACCATGGGTGTGATGTATCGAGTCCGTTTTGGGACCCTTTCAGGGTCAGAGACCCCTGAAAGGGTCATGAGTGTAAAGTGAGGAGATTCTTCGCCCGGCAGTAGCCGGACTCAGAATGACAGCATTTGTTTTGCTTCGGTGACACTTCCCCGGCGTTCACCCTTCTATTCCCACCCGCCGTTGATCCCTGGCAGGGTCGACGGCGGTATTTTTTTTACCGTCATTGACGCGGGGAGTCGCAGATCCCGAGACGTTCTCGGGGCGATCGGCGGCGGGAGAAATCCTTCTTCGGCGTTCACCCTTCGACAAGCTCAGGATGACGCCTAGGCAAGTCACTCTGAGCCTGTCGAAGAGCGGCTTGCCGTTATCTCACTCAAACTCAATCTCCTCAATCTCCCCCATCAACCGATCGGTCTCCATCAGGGCAACGATGATCTTCTGGTAGTGGGCGATGTCCTCGTAATCCAATGTGCGGTCGCGACGATCCTTCAGCCACTTCTGCGCGGGCTGGTAGCCGCCGATGTAAAACTCCCACGCCGTTTCGGGGACGTCCCCAAAGTACTGCTGATCGTTGATCCGGATTTTGCCGTTCTCGTCGTCCTTATTTTCCTTCACGAATCCGGGGTCGGTCTTGGTCAGGCGGTGGGTAATCCTGTTGTCGCCGTCCACGGGATAGGTGGTGATAAACTCGTCCACGACCGGATGCTCCAGCAGGTGAATCCGACGGAGTTCACCGCCGAGGTCGACCAATCGCCAGAACACCTCCGGATCGTCGGGATACGGCACCCGCGGAAAGTCGATCTTCAGGAACTCCTTATACTTGTCTCGGTAGGACGGCGAATGCAGCACCGCGTAAATGTAGTCCAGCAGGTCGATGGGCGCGAAGGTGCCGTCGGTGTCCTGTTTCTCCGGCGTGAACTTCAGTCCCAGGTTGTCGGCGATCTCCCCTACAATTTCAGGATCGAGGTTGGGACGGCGCTCGGCGTTCCCGTCGATGGTTTGCTGGTCGGAGTCGGGGTAGAGGTATAGTGGAAAACCAGTTACTCTATCTACTATTGATATGGCGTCTTTACTGTAAATTTTATCTGTAATGAAAAAACAATCTTGTTCTGATGCCCGAGTTTGCCGAAGTGTAAGTAAAGCAAAATTGGGGCTATGTAAGTTCCTTAAGATATCAATCTGCGGTCTGCGCAATATTTTGGAATGATATGTAAATTCCGTACTGAATGGAGAACTCAAACATTCTTTGACTAATTGTGACTTGTAACCTTCTTCCAGACTTTGTTCTCTTAAATTTTCAAAGCGCCATCCACTTGTCGTTTTTAAACCAAACTTATTTTGAAGCTTCCTATTGGTGACTTCCGAGTTTAGTAAATAGTTTTTCACAAATTTCTTTAACTCGATTTTGCTGGGAGATATTAAATACTTCTTCGATCCGAACTCAATTCCCAAAGAGTTTACAGGAAATATATCAGTCAACAATGGCCATTCATTATATTGAGTTCCGACTTCAAAATCTTTGGGAACAAAAAAATTGTAAGGTGGATTCGGATTAAGTTCTTCCCATTCCGTACTGCTAAGAGCGTTTTCCAATAAAAACGAATATTTTCCCTGCCTATCTCCCAACAAATCGTAATAGTATAAATTAGCTCGTTTATCTGATTTTATATTATTCTTGATAAAAATATTAATACTTACACCTTGTCTGATATCAAATACATTTTCATCTTTTTTACCATCCATAGTCTTCTCTTGTTTTTTTGAATCTCCATGCAAATCAAGGATAAAAATCTTATCAAATGTGTCTAATAAATCAGCCCGCATTTTGCGATGAACAAGCCCATAAATGAAACTACTATTCGAAATATATGCTAAAATACCTTCACCATTTTTCTCAACAAAATGTTGCCCATATCGGATAAATTTCACGTAATCGTCCGAAAGTGAATTGAGACTCTTTTCCTGCAGGCCTTCCTTGTAATCCTGAATTAAGTCCTGAATCCACTCGCCCTTATTACTGCTACTCACCGAATACGGCGGATTGCCCATCACCACCATCACCGGGGTATCGCGCTTCACGTGGTTGGCTTCGTTGGCCTCGTGGCTCAGCCAGCCGGCGAACAGCGTGCCGGTATCCGGGTGGTGCTCCTCCAGCGAGTTGGTCAGGTACACGCGGAACCGCTTGCTCGGCTCCCGCTCCACGCCGGTCTCCCGCAGCAGCATGTCCAGTTTCAGGTGCGCCATGGCGTAACTCGCCATGAGAATCTCGAACCCGTTCAGCCGGGGAATCAGGTGGTCTTCCACGTAGCCCCGCCAGATGCCCTCCTGTCCCGGAAATCTCCCATAGATGTGTTTGATGACTTCCGCCAGGAAAGTGCCTGTGCCAGCCGCCGGGTCCAGGATCTGCACCTTGTGCACTTCCTGCTCGGTACGTTTATACCCGGTAGGAGATTGTTCATCCTCGGTTTTGGTATCTACAGTTACAGTCGTTTTGGACGTGTCCGCAAGGCCATCTTTGAGGCCGAATTCGTCCTGCAGGATGTCGTCCACCGCCCGCACGATGAAGTTGACCACCGGCTCCGGCGTGTACCAGACGCCGCGCTTCTTGCGCAAATCAGGATCGAATTCCGCGAGAAAGGTTTCGTAAAAGTGGATGACGGGATCGTGTTGTCCCGTGGACTTGCCGAAGTCCTGCAGCAGATCTGAAACATCCGTGGCGCGAAAGATATCCGCCAGCGCATCCACCACCCAGGCGATGCGGTCGTCCAGGTCGTACCCGGCGATGTACTGGAAGAGTTTCCGCAGGAACGGATTGGTCTTGGGAATCAGTTCGGCGGCCTCCTGCCGGGAGAACGACTCCAGCGTGGGATCGTGCAGTCGTGCCGCAAACATTCCGTATGCAATAGTCTGTGCGTAAATGTCCGCAAACTTTTTGGCGTCGATGTCGTGCATCAGCACGTTCCGGAACGCCGCCAGCTGCTCCCGGAGCGTGGTGTTGGCCGGCTCGCTGACCTGATCCGCCTCCTCGGCTGCATCCATGGTCAGCGCATTTTCAATAATCGTGGAGAGCAGGCGCGCTTTGCCAGCCATCATTTTGGAGAGTTTCGCCGCCGACCTGATGGTCTGTCCGCCGAACGTGGCAAAGTCGATGATCAGATCTTTGAATTCGTCAAATTTTTCGGGCTTTGGCTCGATTTTTCCATCGATGATGTCCGCGATGCGCACCGAGGTCATGAATTCGCCGCTGGCGTAGAAGTGGAAGTCCAGGTAATCGGTAAAGATAAACGGATCGTGGGTGGACTTGTACCGGTCGAACTGCTCCTTGTTGGCCTTCTTCCCCGCCAAATCCGGATCGCCGATGTCCTTGGCCTCGATAAACCCGATGGGAACCCCATCTTTGGTGAGGATGTAATCCGGCGCGCCGCACGCCACCCGCGCCGGCTCGTTGGTTACCAGCACGTCATCTAGCATGGACTCCAGCAGCGCCTGCAGATCCCCGCGGTAACTGTGCTCCCGGGAGATGCCGGTCTGGTACCGCTGATTAAGTGCTTCAATGTATTGGGCGAGGGTCATACTATTAATAAAGATAACGGTGTCAGCTAATTTTCCCAAGGATGTGTGTGCGGTGTAGGGATTTTTTTGAAAAAGTGCATTCGTGATGGACCGAGTTGGCCACCCTTCGACAAGCTCAGGGTGACTGGTTGGTATTCGGTCGTTGCATGAATTCTCCCGGCGGGCATGAGAATAGCAGCACAGAGATTACTCGATGCGGCTCTGAAGGGCATTACTCGAAATGACTGACTTCAACTAGCCAACCAAACCCCCTGTCATCCTGCGCGGAGTCCCGATCCAATCGGGACGAAGCCGAAGGATCTCCTAAAAAAGGCGCAGGAGCGCAGGGCGAGGAGATTCTTCACTTCGTTCAGAATGACAACGTTGTTTTGTGATCCTTTCGAGGTCACCGACCCTGAAAGGGTCATCACTGCTAACAGCGACGGGAGGATGGTACCGCCTCGCAATGAGATTGCAAGGCTATAAGTTTGTTCTGTTCTTCAACCACGAAGAGTGATTTGTCCAACGCCCGATGAGCAGAGAGTAGAGATTTTCATAGGGCTCGCTGATAGACTTCAAGGATATAATGTCTGCGGTCTTGCCATTCCGTTGGTATGAATGACTGGTGCGATGAGGACAGGAGAATTCGGCTGTCTGACGGAGTGTAACGACGGAGTTCCGAATTCTCCCCGAATCGCAGTGTAGTCGTTCTAGAACGGAAGGGCATAACCGGATTTTTTCGCACTTTTTTTTAAAAAAGTGCAACGAAGGGATGAGAATCAAAGCGGGGGGCGTATTATAATGTTGAAAGGACACGCATACTGTAAATCCTAGTGCCTCCTGGGATTCTGCCAGACGGCATCCCGGGCGATTCGAAATGTTGTCTATCCCGTCACGGTGGGAAAAAGCCTATCGCCCTGGACAGAGCCCGTAGGGTCTCTGCCAGAGGACTCCATTTGGAATACAGGCGGGGAAAGGAGATTTGTGGATGCGAAGTTGGTTTACTATTCGCTCTTTCGGCGTTTCCAATAGGCATCAATTTGCACTTTCACCAGGGAATTGGCCGTGTCGGCATCAGTCCCATGGGCTGTGAAAGTTTCCTGGAGATTCTGGTGTTTCCCGCATCGCAATTTGGCCACCGCAATATAATTCATTTGCGGTTGGGAAACCTTGGCAGGTTCGGGCATAATCGTGATCTGAAACTCGCGGTATGTAGCCTGTATAGAGTCTTTCTCGTTATTTGTCATCAACTGTCTTCCTCCATTACCTCATCCACAGTACGGTTCTGGTTTTCAATTCCGGTATTGGAGACCAGGGTAAATGTGTATAAAAAGATGATGAACAGACCGGCGCCCATCCAGGTCAATGATTCGCCTCCGCCCAACACCATCAGAGTGCATGCGAGCAAGCCAATGAGAATAGTCAACAGCAGGAGTGGCTGGTTTACCGAACTGGACAGATCCAATTCGTCCCAGTGTTCTTCCGGGAGGAAAATATTATGTTCTTTCAGATCTTCGTACGACATGGTCTACTCTCCTGGTGACGTTTTTTCGGAGGAATCCTCCGGGTGCCCCATTTCTTCCAGCTCCCGGAAGAACTGAAAGAAATCCTGCATCTCAAATTTAAAATCCGGTTGCTTGGGTCGTACAAACACCACCGGACACCTCGCATGTTTAGCCAGCCGGGTCGGAGTTCGGCCGAACACTTTCCGCCTGAACAGTTCGTCCTGGCTCGTGCCAAGTACAATCCGATCGTATTGTTCTGAGTGTTGGATAATTGTTTGCTCCGGTTCCGAATTATCAATGAAGTGGAATGAGAAGCGGGAGGAATCTGCGATGAGCGCTTCCTGGCTGCCCTCTTTTTCACGGGCAAACCGGAACACGTTCTCCCGGAAATCCTGTCTCTCCTCCTCGCTTAGACTTTCTCTGGAAACGTGCAACACATCGATGACGGCATCAGCCTTTTCCTCCACCAGCAGGGAGGCCACCGCCAGTCCCAGTGGCGCCGTTTTCGGATTGGCTACCGGCACCAGAACCCTGTTTATCTCTTCATGTCCGTTTTGCTGCATTACAATGGCATGGGTATTGGACTCCTTCAGCACGGCGTCAATATTGGACCCGATCACCGTTTTCTCCTGGTGGACCGTCCCTTTCCAACCCATGATCAGGTAGTCGGTGTTTTTATCCTGGGCAGTAAAAATAATAGCCTCTGCCGGTTTATGCCCCACCCGGATTTGTGTGCTGACCGGCAGATCATATTGCTCGGCATAATTTCTGGCGCTATCCAGGATCGGGCGGGCATCTTCAACAAATCTGTTTGCCGCTCTGGGGGGCAGCTGGGAGGGGACAGTCACTACATGCAGGAGCACGAGTTGACTATCCGAATGACGGGCGATTCTCGCGCCGAGATCGATATGGGTTTTGGCTGTCTCGGGATTCGCCACAGGGATGAGGACTGTATTCTGCATGACTTCAAACGGTTTCTCTTCCGCCAGAACCGGGGTAGCGGCCTTTTCACGTTCACGGCCTTTGGCATACATCCTGTACAGAACGAAACCGACCGCCAGCCAGATCAGGACATAGAACCACGCCTCCGGATAGTGATCAAACATAAACAGGGCGAGGGCGAATTTGGTTACGATCCCGATAATCGGGACAATGGGATAAAACGGCATCAGGTAGCCGTACGCCAGCTTGTCGCCGTATTTCTTCCGGATGGTAATCACCGCAATATTCACCTGCAGGAACAGCAGCAGAAACATAATATCAGCCGCTGCAGCCACCGTGGTAATCGGAACGAACAATACCATAAAGATGATCAACGCTGCGGTAAATAACAGCGCGTAGTGGGGCGTCCGGCGATCCGGATGAATCGCGGCAAACAGGTCCGGCAGGTTTTTATCCCGTCCCATGGCGAACGAGACCCGCGTGGAGGAGAAGGTGGTGGCATTCAGGGCTGACATGGTCGACAATACTCCTCCGGCTAATATCAACACGGCGCCGTAAGGCACAAACTGGGCGGCGGCCCGAGCAAGACCGAGTTCTCCCACGTGCCGGAGAATCTTCCAGTTGGCAACATGAGCGGTAAGTTCCCCGGGGATGTGCGCATCAATGGCCTCCAACGCCCGTATGAGGAGCTCTGACTGTGATGCTCCTACCAAAACAAAGGCGACCACCATATAGATTGGAACTACTATGGCCAGCGACCAGAACACCGCTTTGGGGATGTTTTTCCTCGGTTCGACCACCTCTTCTCCGGCCTGAACGATGATTTCGTATCCTTCGAACGCAATAAAGGTGAGTCCCATGGCAGACAGGATCCCCATCCAGCCGGTCTCATCCGGAATAAACGGCTGCAGCTGGGTGGTACTCATCCCACCCCCTGTTCCGAAGGAAAACAGCCAGTCCGGGAAAAACATGAACTTCAGTCCGAAAAAGCAAAAAATGGCAATGACCAATACCTTGGATACCGTAACAATATTACCTGCCATCCCTGTTTCGCTTGCGCCCCGGAAATTGATATAGGCAAAGATGGCGGCGATGGCGGTACCGAACAGTTTCTTGCCCATGGTCAGGTCGATCCCGTATTGGAGCAGCGGGGCATCCACGATGCGCAACAACTCAAAAATGAAGGCCCCGAATCCCAGCGCATATAGAGCCCCGGCGACCGCGTGGGCAAACCAGCTCATCCAGCCGGCAAGGAAGGCGTTGGCGCCGGGAAGTCCTTCCTTTATCCAGAGATACCCGCCACCGGCTTCCGGAATAGCGGAACCGAGTTCAGCATAGACCATGGCGGTGAAAATGGTAACGATCCCATTCAGGGCGAAGCTCAGGATCAGCGCCGGACCAGCGACTCCGGCGGCTTCTCCGGTCAATACAAAAATACCGGCGCCGATCATCGCGCCCACGCCAATCATGGTGATGTCAAAAAGACTCAGGTCCCTGTTGAGTTGAACTGTTTCCGAACCGTGTGTCATGGGGTGCTAATCATTCCTTTCGTACAAATCGGTAATTATCATTTATGACTATTAAACTCACCCAGTATTAGTGATTCGCACCGTCTGATTCAACTCACCCCCTGTGTCCCCCTCTCTTCGAAGAGAGGGGATAGAGTTGTATTTCATCTCCCGACTACTCCCGCGACTCGTCCCCAGATCGTACGCTGGTTCCCATCTCAAAGTGCACTCGAGATCATGCGGGCTGGTGAAACGCCCTAGCATCCATTTAATGCACTGAGTAGTTAGTGGCCATGTTATCATTTAGTAGCCTGTCATTTAGTCTTCAGTTGGAGGATGAACAATGATTAAGCTGCTCGCCAATTGTTCTGCCAGGAGAGTAAGGTCATCAGGCGGAACCCGCTCCAGAAATCGTGTCGTATGCGGCCCGCCCATTACCAGCGTATCAAACGGATTTAATGTGGTAAGAAGTTCATCTTTGGAGGCAGAATCCGGGAGCACTTTCAGACGATAGGATTGCTGGGGTCTGGTGGTTTTCCGGACCAGTCTGTCAATGATCATCTCGGCGTACTCTTCTCCGGAGAAGGATTCCGGAACGGAATCATCTAACAGAAATACCACAGTTAGTGGTTCTGCATCCGGTTCGATTAGTGCAGAGGCACACTGGATAATATGAGTATCCAGGGTGTCCGGAGTAACCACAACCCCAATTTCGCCCCCAACTTGGTATCCGGGCTGAACTTGGACGCCGGTAAAGCCGCCTGATTCCCGGAGCGCCTTCATTTTGATTTGCTTCGGTTCCACAGCCCAGGTCGTGGGCGATCCCCAGACACCAAAAACCCAGTCAGGCTTGACTTTTTGCAGGAGCTGTTGGAGCGTATACGTGCGATTGTGAGTGACGAGCCCTTCCGGTTGACAGGGGATGTCCCAGCCATCGGCACAGTCGAGCGCATACTGCAGGAGTTGTTGCTGCCGGATTTGAAGGGGAGAGGCGGGGCGGCGGAATTCTTCCAGTGGTGTATGCCTCGGGATTTCTTCAATGGCTACGAAGAGAATCTTCTCCCATCCCATGGCGGTCCCCAGGCGGGCTGTTGCTGCCACGAGGATATCAACAGATTCCGGAGTATGTAACAGACATAGTGCAGTAGGTTTCGCGGTCATATTATCCTGGACAGTTCCCCTACTGAAATCGGTCAAAAAGCGAAGGCTCTACATTATCCGGATAGAACCGTTTCTCGCAATTCCTGCAATATTGGATGCTTTTCATTCGCAACGACGCAATCAGTAATCCCACACCGGCCAGAAAAGCGGCTCCAGCGGTGATAAACTCCGTGATGCGGTGCTCTAAGATGGTGCCGAGCCAGAACAAAAGGACTGCAAAAATAAAGAGTCCCACACTTATCTTGGCATATCGTTTTTTGATATTGTAGGTGTCGTATGTATCACAATTCGGACAGCGGACTTTTGACATATTAGAATTCCTTCTTATGCTTTTTCATCTCTAGGGGATGCGATTAGTGCTCCTGCGATCACTGGCAGGGTAAAGGTAAACGTACTGCCTTCCCCTGGGGCAGACTCCACCCAGATCGTCCCGCCGTGCGCCCGTATAATCTCTTTACAGATGGCGAGCCCCAGGCCACTGCCTCCCTCGTAATTGTTCTCCTGCACTTGGACAAACCGATCAAAGATCTTGCTTTGGTACTCAGCCGGAATACCGGCCCCGTCATCAGTTACCGACAGGTAGACGTGTTGATTTGAATGCCGTGCTTCCAGCGAGATATGCCCGCCCGGTTCGACATACCGAATGGCGTTAGAGATCAGATTGGTGATCACCCAGGTGATTTTGTTGCTATCGGCCTTGACCTCCGGCAGTGTCTCCGGAATTGTTTTGGTAAACCGGATCGACTTCTCCGCAAATTGGTTGGCGAATACCGATTGAATGCGTTCGGTAATCAGCGATACCGGCGTCGGTTCGAATGTCATCTGAATCCGGCCGGTTTCGATCTTCGAGAGTTCCAGGAGATCATTAACCAGCGACCGCAGTCGACGGATTTCGGTTTGCGCTGTGTCCAGCATTTCCGCATCCTGGTTACTCAGGGTCTCTGCCAGGTGATCCCGCAAAATGCCGATACTCATACTGATGTTTGTCAGCGGTGTTCTGAGTTCATGGGACGCGGCCATCACAAATTCACTCTTCAGCTGATCTAATTGCTTGAGCCGGGTCACGTCCCGCAGATGGAGGATAATTCCATCCAGTCCGGCAGTGTGCCCGGTGAATGGCGTGATAGTATAAGCGTAATATTTGTCTTCCTGGAGTCCGGCAAGTGTAGTGATCCGCTCGTCATCCGGGACATCTGGAGGGGTGCCTTTATCCAGAGTGGTTTGCAGGTGATCCAGCAACGTGTCATCTCGAATCAGTTGAGCCATCGGAATCGGCTGGCTCCCTGCCGTCCAGGTCCGACGAAACAATTCGGCAGCCGCCGGATTGAAATTCACGACCTCGCCTGCGGAGTTAATCAGAATAATCCCGTCCTCGATGCTCGTAAGAATGGCTTCGTTCTTCTGTTTTTCCCTCATGATCTGGTCAATATTCAACTGCTCGTAGGATTGCAACTGAGTTGCCATCCGATTGAATTCCTCCGCCAGCTGGCCTAGTTCGTCTCCGGTATCCGCCGGGATGGTCACATCATAGTTGCCTTCGGCGATCTGTTGGGATGCCGTGGCAAACTGCTGCAAGGGGCTGGTAATCTTCCGGGCAACAATAACACTCAACACGATACTCAACACTAATCCGATCAGTCCGACGGCGATGGTGGAAAAAATGGCCGTCCTTGCCACAGACTGAGCCTGGTCACTGGCGGTATACATGGCCTCCTGGTTGAGGTTTCGGAGGTGAGCGATCGTCTCCTGCAGGTCCATAACTACCGGATGGATATGGTCGGAATAATGGGCCGAGAGACCGGGTTCCTTTTGAGTCACTCCTGTCCAAAACGTGGTCGTGACATGCCGAAAAACGGTATACAACGAATCAAGAGATCGGAGAATGCCTGTCTCTTCCGGGATAGTAATGTTATCGTTTGCCCGGCTCTGCCATTGGAGAAAACGGGATTCGTTTGTTTGGAACAGCTTTCGGGGTGAGGAGGCTCCGGTTCGGGTCAACGCGTGGAGTAATGCACTATCCTGACGTTCCAGGGCATTCCGCATGCTCTCCGCCGCCAGGATACTCTGGTAATTTTCCTCCAGGATCGCGGAACTCGCCTGCCCCAGGCGCACCAGGTGCACAATCCCCCAGCAAATCACCAGGGTCATCAGCACTAAACCGATGCCATGACCGAGAAGTATTTTATTGCGAACACGCATAAACGTTTCCTTTCCGTTGAAGAGATTATGCAAGAGGTATACCATTGCACGACATTCCCAGATCACAAGGGTTTGAGGGCTATATTGTGCTTTACAATCGTGCAATAAATCGATTTAAGTGAGAAATAATCGTGCGTTTTGCACGACTAGTGCAGATCGCCGGCTGTCAATAGCCCGATTCGCAACCGGGGTTTACGATCGGATTTTTCAATATAAAATCGCTCAGTTCAAATGTTAGATATATCTGCGTTATTTACAAATTAGTCTACAGATTATCTTGCAAACCAATTCAACTCCGGACCTATCAGAGGACTCCCTATGTATCCTGTCACTGACCTCACCCTCGGTCCCTCTCCTTTGCAAGGAGAGGGAAGACAAATGTTTGCGGTGATGGAAAAGGTAAAGTTATCCTGAAAGCCCCTCTCCTCAAACGAGGAGAGGGGTCTGGGGTGAGGTATTAAATATGGGCTAAAGCCCCGGAATGTTTGATTAGGACAAATTTCCCCCGCCATAAATGGCGGGGCTATTCAAATATTTTTAGATATTTCGTGTAGTAAATACGAAAACGGCTGGTTCCTTCTTAGACTCAACTCAAATATTGGTATGCTTAAATTCCGTATTGTTTCCGGCGCCTGTAGAGCGTGCTGGCATCGATGCCCAGGATGTCCGCAGCTTCCTGCAGGGAACTGGTCTGCGCCAGGATCCGGCGGATATGGAGTTCTTCCAGTTCCTCCAAAGTCATGGAGTCTCCAATGTGCGGTTCGGATGCCGCTGGCTGGATACGGTCCGGCAGATCATCGGGGGTAAGCTCATCAGTTTTACTCAGGATGACCGCCCGTTCGATGGTGTTGCGTAGTTCCCGGACATTCCCCGGCCAGTCGTACTGCTGCAGGTATTCGACAGTGTCCTCAGCAAATCGGAGCGCCGGCTTGTGATTCGTTCGGGCAAAGAAATCCAGAAAGGCATCGGCTAGCACAGCAATGTCGTCGGGGCGTTCTCTGAGCGGCGGCAGGTGGATCTCGATCACGTTCAGCCGATAATACAAATCCTCGCGGAATCGTCCCTCGTCCACCGCCTGCCGCAGTTCGGTATTCGTCGCCGCAATGATACGGACATGGGCCTCCCGCGGGCGGTGTTCACCCACGCGTTCATAGGTGCGTTCTTGGAGAAAACGCAGAAGTTTGGGCTGGACATCGAGTGGCATATCACCGATCTCATCCAGGAAAAGGGTACCACCTTCTGTCGCGGTGATGCGTCCCGGATTGTTCTGGACAGCGCCGGTGAAAGCCCCTTTTACGTGACCAAAGAGTTCACTCTCCAGCAACTCTTTAGGGATGGTCGGACAGGAGACGACGCCGAACGGCCCCGACTGATATCCGCTCCACTCATGAATGGCCCGCGCCAGCATGGTCTTCCCGGTGCCGCTTTCGCCCGTCAGGAGTAGGACCGCTTCCGAGGAGGCTGCATCCCGGGCAGTCTCCACGGCCTGCTGCATGGCCGGGCTGGTACTGTCCAGATGCAAGTCTGGTTCCAGGTGATTCACGCGATCCTGTAACGCGGAGACCCGAAGTTCGAGGGAGCGCATATCGCCCATACGACGCGTGACAATCCGGACTTCCTCCGGTTCAAATGGCTTGGGAATATAATCAGACGCGCCACGTCGCATGGCCTCCACGGCATTATCGATGGAGGCATAGGCAGTAATGACTACAATTTTGCTCCAGGGCGATTGTGAGCGAAACTCCGGAATCAAATCCAGGCCGTCGGCGTCCGGAAGCCTCAAATCCAGCAGAATCAGATCAAAGGCCTGTCGTTGTACTTCGGCACGAGCGTCAGCTCCGTTACTGACGGAGCGCACGGTATGCCCTTCATCTTCCAGGCAGATGGTCAATGTCTTGCGTATTGGAAGCTCGTCGTCGACCACAAGGACTTGAAGTGGAATCTGCTGTGTTGTGTCTTGCGCCATGATAATTTTAAATGTAAGTCGTTACTATCCCGACAGCCGTTCCACAATGGCTTCTCGGATGGTTCGGGGTTTATATTCCGCATCCCGGATAATCAGTACAGTTCCCGGATGGGTCTCGCCGATCTGCTCCGGGATTGACCCGAAGAGTGCCTGGGTGAGTTTGGTGCTGCGGGTGGCGCCCACGCATACTGTATCAAAATCCCGGATCGAGGACATCAGCGTGTGCCGGATATTCGCGGCGACTTCCACTCTGGCGTGATAGGCATCCTTCGGGATCTTTCGTTGTGCGGCGAGATATTCAATCCGCTCACACCCCCTGCCGGCAGGATCCGGATCGTCACTGTTTTCCGGTTGGACATTCAGGTAGGTCAGCGTGGCATCCGGAATTGATTGTTGGAGTTCGTACGCCTGCTGCATGGTCAGACCTGTATTCGGTCCGGGACCTGCCAAGGCAACAATATTATGTATGGGGTTTTGACCCGGTTTTACGAGGGTAACGGCGCAGGTGGCTTCGTGTCCAAGAGTGTCGATAGTACTCCCCAGCAAGACATCGGTCCCTTTCCGTTTTCCGGACCATCCCATGATAAGATGATGAGCCTGCTCTTCTTTCAGTATCCTGAGAATAGTTTGTCCGGCCCGCCGCCCCAAAATTGCCCGTGGTCGCAGTCGCAGCCCGGCCTGAACAGCCGCCTCTCTGGCATTTTGCAGCAATTGCTGCTGCATCTCGATGCGTTTTTCCTCGAGCACCAGTTCCTGATCAAGGGCGGTTTGGGCGGGGACTTCAATCACGTTCACGGCAGTGAGAATTGCGTCATCGTAATGCCGTGCCAACTGGGTGGCAATCTGCATTAACGCTTTTTCAGTTTGCGGATTGGCCATAGAGACCACCACCCGGTATGCCTGCCCTGTCTCTGCCGGGGATGGTTGCTGACCGACGATCGCGTCTCCGACCAGACTGCGTTTCTGCGCACGGGTTTTGGCATACAGGAGATACCAAAGGACGCCAACAATAATCAACCCGCCACCGATGCCCAGCACGATCGGGCGCATCGTTGAGATAATAATGAGCGTGGCAATTATCCCGAAAAATGGCACCACAGGATAGACAGGCGAGGGCATTCGGAAGTCCGGTTGGTACTCCCGCGGGTTGGCACGTCGCATAACAATCACTGCCACGTGCACCAGGGTGTAGGTCACCAGATAGGTAAAACTGGCCACGTCAGCCAGGGTCTCCAAACCCGTTCCCAGGGCAATCAGCAGCAAAATTACAATTCCGGTGACGAAAATAGCCCGGTACGGTGTGCGAAAGTTCTGATGCACCTGATTCAGCCAGTTGGAAAGGATCCGGTCCCGGCCCATGGCGAAATTCACCCGGGCGGCAGAAAGAATTGACGCGTTGGCGCTGGAGACGGTTGCCATGATGGCACCGATCACCATGAGCACGGCGCCAATTCCGCCCATGAATAGTTGGGCAGCATCGGCCACCGGAATTCGGGAGGCAATGATCTCTGGCATGGGCAGCACGCCGGTGACCACCAGGATCACGAGCATGTAAAGTGCAAGGGGGGTGAGGACAGAGGCGATCATGGAGAGGGGTAAATTGCGGCCGGGGTTTTTGATCTCTTCGGCGCTGGTAGCAATCACTTCGAAACCAATGAACGAGACATAAATCGTAGCGGCGGTAGCAGCAACGGCTCCCCAGCCTTTGGGATTAAACGGCCGTAAAACCGACCACTCGACTTGAAAGACACCAAAGGCGACAAACACCAGGATGCTCCCCAGCAACACAATGACAATCAGGTTTTGAAGGTTGCCGGTTTCCTTCACTCCGCGATAATTAATCCAGACCAGGAGCGCGGCCATCACGAGCGCCGATCCGACAACCGGCACGTTGGCGGAGAAGAAGGTGAGATACTGGCCGAAGCCTAACATATAAAATGCGGAGGCAAACATAAGCCCGGACCACATGCCCCAGCCGACGATACTGCCGAAGAACCCGCCGAGGGCGGTATTTACGTAATAGTAACTCCCACCTGCCTTTGGCATCCCGGTAGCCAGTTCGGAGAGGGATAAGGCAGCGAGAAGCGAGACCACACCTCCAATGGCAAAAGAAATCATACTGGCCGGTCCGGCATTGGCAACGGCAATACTGGGCAGGACGAAGATACCTGCTCCAATCATCGTGCCGACTCCCATGGTATACGCTTCGAGAAATCCCAAGTCCCGTGCGAGTTCCTGATCAGCCATCGGTTTTGCTTCCCCTCCGTCTATCAGCAAATATCGGAATCTAATTTGGAGAATAAATCTGCAGAATTAAAGGGGTTTTTACACGAGGCAGGACCGATTCCCACAATACCACAGCGTTGTACGGGCAACATATTTTTTTGTTGTTTCACGACCAGCAACCCGTCCACACCAACCGAAAATTCCCGGGTGCTTCAGCGGTAATTCATCAGCCTGATTGCAATGTGTAGTCCGGTTTTATAAAGTTGATATTGTTTTATTAATCCGTTGTGTGAAATTTTCCATACCTCACCAGAAAAAGTGCCGGAAGGGACTCCTCCCGGAGTACTGCGTTCAGAATGACACATTTGGCACATTTTTGTTCTTACAGATTAAAATTTTTTTGAAGAATACTATTTCACACAACGGGTTTTATTATAAAAAAAAGACACCCCGGCTCTCACCGGGGCGTCTTTAGGTTACGAGTACAAGTGCTATTTATGCCTGAGCCATATCCACGGTACTGTCTCCCTGGGTAAGCTGTCTGAGCGTGGTAAAGCAGACGGCAGCATCCACAAATTCCACGTGGATATCAGCTTCGTTGTTCAGTTCATTCCAAAACTGTTCGGCCAGGTTTTGATTTATAATTTCCTGAAACATCGCATTATTCATAATCATACCTCCTTTGTCGGCTTTGTACAATCGCAGAGACTGTGCCAGAGATGAAATATATGACGGTATGTCAGGACGCCAGAAAAATTCAGTCCGAATTGCAGACGTAACATAACGAATGCGTCACATTGGCGGTTTTGCTCTAGACTTCAATACTCGACAGGTGTCGCTCGCCAATCCGCAGCGGATACCAGATTGCAAAGATGTTGATGAGGATGAGCAGTACCGTGGCGACTATGATTTCCAATGATGGGAAAACCGCCCCCTCACTGAGATATTGGAAGTACTGGTACGTCGGAATCGCCATAATCAACGTAACGACGGCGACATAAACCAGGCAAAGAATGACCGTAATGAATCCACCGGCGGTGGAGGCGATCTTCATGGGATTGGTTTCGTTGAATTCCGGAAAGCGCGCGCCCAGTCCGATGGCAATGGCCGAGAGCGCCACACTCATTACGATGAGTGTTCCGGCGGAGAGCACCATCAATGGAAACGAGACTCGCAATACGGAGTTGGAGACCAGCACGATCATCTCTGCGATAATTAAAAAAACGCCGATGGAGAGAATAAACTTTTGCCTGAAGAGCGTGCGGATGCTCAGCGGTGCCGATCGCAGTAACCAGAAGCCGGGGCTTTCCAGCGAAATCAACGGGTAGATATACCGTGCAATCATGCTGGCAATGATGAACCCGCTGAAGCCGAAATTGATGAAGAAGATGAGCGTCTGCCAAAACGGATTTTGTAGGTTGAAACGAACGGCAACGCTGAACAGGTTACCCAGATAGATGAGCAGGAAGACAAACATCAACAGGAACTGCACCCACTGATTCGGCAGCCGGATGAACTGGAGCACATCCTTGATGAAGAGGCCACGGAGCTGTGATGGCAGCAGTTTCCAGTACCAGCGCACTGGTGCCGATTCCTGCGGGGTATACTGTTGGCGTTTTCGCTTGTCACCGGCGGACAACACCTGCCACGTACGGTACCACCATCGCTGGGCGACATCCAGTAACAGGAACCAGCCCGCCAGCCCTGTAAAAACTAATGTGCTGCCGAACAGCGCCGAGCGGCTCCAGTTCCCATTGGCGAAAGCCGAGATGACCTCCTTCAGCCAATACGTCGGGGTAAACGGAAACGGCTGGTTGCCGAGTTTGAGCAGATATTGATTCAACGTATTAAACGAGGCTGGTCCCCTCACCACCAGCGACGGCGGATTATAGAGAAAAAAGTATCCCGTAAATCCACCGACCACAAGAATTAACAAGCCACCGAATGCGATTCTGATGGAGGTATATTCGGCTATCCGCAGCAGTCCGAGCAGAATCAGCAGCGCGATTACACCGGCGATGGTGAGAAAACTGAACAGGCTCACGAGAATCAGTGGAATCCACCAGAGCCAGGCGATATGCATCTGGTGCATATAGGCGGTGAGAATCGGCGTACCCAGCAGCGCCAGCGCCCAGGAGCTGTAGACCAGGTTATCCACGAATTTGACATGGAAGAGAGTCCGGAACGATACCGGATTGGTGAGCATATATTTCACCTCATCCGAGCGGTACAGCGTGGAAAACGCCGTAATGATATTACTGATCACCAGCAGAAGAAAAATGGTGTTCCAGCCAAGCTGAAAGATTCTTTCGAGCAGGATGCGGCCGATTTGCTCCAGTCCCAGGAAATATCCGAAAACGAAGTGAAACAGCGCGTATCCGCCTGCGACGAGCCCAAACAAAATAAACAGTGTGGTGCTCCGCTCGAACGCACGCTTCCTGTTGCTCCAGCCGGTAAAAAACCGGCGGATCAGAATTTGCCACTTCGTCCGGAAAAAGAGCGAAAGGTGACTAGCTGCGGAGTGCGGCGGTGCTGGATTCTTCATAGGTGAGTTTCAGGAAAATTTCCTCCAGGGATTCGGGCTGACCGTCGCCGGAGCGGAGTTCTTCCACACTCCCGTCGGCGATCAGCGCACCTTCGCGGATAATCCCGACCCGGTCACACAGCTCCTCCACCACCGGCAGCGTGTGCGTGGACATAAAAATTGTTGCACCTTCCTGTACCTGGTTGGTAAGCGTGTCTTTCAGCAGCCGGGCGCTTTGCGGATCGAGGCCGACCATCGGCTCATCGATAACAATCACCGGGGGATGATGAATAAACGCCGCGGAGAACACCACCTTTTGTTTCGTGCCGTGGGAATACTGCTCCATCCGCTGGTAGATGTACGATTCGAGGTGGAACAGCTCGACCATCTCATCGATGCCGTTGCGGATATCAGACTCGTCCATTTCGTACATCCGCCCCACGAACTGCAAAAACTCCTCACCTGTCAGTTTTTCATAGAAAAACGGGATGTCGGGAATGTAGCCGATATCCCGTTTCGCCTGTTCAGGATTTTTTTGGATGTTAATTCCATTGATTTCGACTTTTCCGGCATCCGGGCGAAGTAATCCCGTGATTACCTTGATGGTCGTGGTCTTTCCGGCGCCGTTCGGACCCAGGAATCCAAAGAATTGTCCGTCCGGGATCGTAAGGGTGATGTCATCAACGGCAGTCAAATCGCCGAACCGTTTTGTTAAATTCTTAATTTCAATCATAAATATTACCTAAAAATATTTCACGTTGATGACGCTGAAACAATAGGATTTCCACAGATAGACGTCAAAAAATTTAGCCGCCAAGATACGCGAATAAACGCGAAAGCATCAATAACCACGACTAAATAATTGAATGGTTTTTAATCCTGCCAAAATATTGTGTATTGCGCAAAGAGACTTCTGCTGTCGGTGATCGCTTTAAGCGTCGCCGACAGTTGGCCGCCTTGGAATGGGATTCCAAGGCTCTACAATCAGCCTCGCAATCTTATTGTGAGGTTGACACTGTGAAAGACTTATGAGCCAATTTACGCAATACTCCTTATACCCATTATAGTTCTTTCTTTCCACATTTATCCGCGTTCTATTTCGTCTTCACAAGTGATAGTTCAATTTTTCCCAACATTTTCGCGATGGTCATAAAGTCGAACAATTCACCCTCGGAGAGCGCGATGTGCGTCGCGTCGGCCAGGTATTGTCCGAAGGTTGGGTCCACATCTTTCCAATGACCGTTAATGTACACCGACGGCCAGGCGTGATAGTAAAATCCGTCGCGGAGAAAAATAAGTCCCGCCCGCATTTTCGCCGGGATGCCCGCCGCTCTCGCCAGCGCTACAAACAGCACCGTGTGCTCATTACAATCCCCGACCTTCTGCTCCAACACTTCCACTGCCGATGGGAGTCCAACAGACGGTTGTTTTTTCACCGATTCGAATACCCATTTCACCAGTTGATCAACTTTTTCCTGTGGGGATGCATCGGAGTTCAGAAGCGATTCCGATGTGGAAACAATGCGTTCATCTGCGCACTGGATGAGCGTCGTCGGTTGCAGATGTTGATCGGTGGGGGGCGCTTCCTCGTATCTCCCGCCGGCAGTGATGGAGACCAGATAGCCATCCGAGATCGGCGATACGAGTTGTCGATGATTGCGAAGCATATTTTCTGCGACAGTAATTCCTGTAAGCCGGACTTTCATCTCCTGCAAGGAGCGGGCGTTTTGTACCGATCGATCAACACGTACCGCAAAATGCTGGTAGAGGTCCACGTTGGCGCCTTCGAACTGCATATTTTGCGCTTCTTCGGCGGATGCCCGCACCAGCGTCATATCCATCATGGATTTTTCCTGTAGCACCTCGCCCTGGCGATTGATCCAGACCTCCGAGGAAAAATCCCGGAAGGTCGTCAGCACATGCAGGGCCTCCAGCCGTTCCTGCTTGATGGTGAGTTTTTCCCAGCCCTTCACTTCCATCTTCGCCTGCCCGGTTGCCATGGTATTCGGATCGAAGACCGGCATTGTATAGACATCGCCCGGCTCCATAGATTTGACCGGCAGTGATTTCCAGAGGGTCATCGGAAGAGCCACATCTTTCGGGAGGGGGAAGAACTGTTCCTGGGAGCTGCCACCGGACTCGATGGTGAGTTGCACGCCATCCCGCTGCTTCTTGCCGAAGATTTTGGTGGACATCACATCGGAATCGATCTGCAGGATGAAACTGCGAAGATACAGGCTGGTATCGGTGGTGACCGTTTGCTCGTACTCGACTTTCTGCGTGGAGCCGGCCACGGGTAGCTCCAGTACCGTCTGATCGTAAAAGCTGAATCCGTCATCGCTGCGGTTGGACACGTGCATGTTCCAACCGATCTTCTGGTCGCCGATAAATATATTGAACCACGCCGCCGTGGAAGAGTTGGCCAGGGATTCGGAGAACATTTCGATATCTATCGGCTCGCCAGAGATCTCCGAACCGTACTCGGTTCGAATGAGCCAGCCGATCAGGAGAATCCAGACCACATATATACCGTATTTAATGTATCGCGAGTGCATAGCGGGTTATACTCCACGAAAATTAGCAGAAAGCGGAGTGAGAGACAAGGAGAACTGCGGTAGTAAAGTGTTCGGGTGTTACGGTTAGTAATCATTGCGTTCACGATTCATGAAAGATCTGGAATAAGGGATACGGGATAGGGAATTGGGAACAACCTTACCTTGGGCGGTTCATAGGTTTTGTTCGCAGCGGAAAACCAACGGGGTGAAATATTCGCTCCAGAGGTATCGAGCCCCGGAGGGACGGCATATTTGCAGCCTGTCTTTGTCGACAGAGGCTTCTTTTCTAATAAAAATTTAGTCGTGATTGAGAAAAACAGATAGATTTTTCGATGCGTCCCCCGACGAGTTGGAGGACTTACTTAAAATGGTTTAGTCTTGGAAGGTAAAATACTGTCATTCCTCATCAGAGGCCCCGGAAGGGTTATATGGGTCGATTTATCTTCTCTGGGATGGTTGTGGATGCTCTCTGTTCCAATAGATGCCAACCTTCATTCTGAGAGACAATACTCTCCCGACTTGACTCAGTTAAAATCTGTGCTTAAGATTCACAGTCCATGATTCGTAAGATCCTGATAGCAAATCGCGGCGAAATCGCCCACCGGATTATTCGCGCCTGCCACGAGATGGGAATCGAGGCAGTCGCTGTGTATTCTACGCCGGACCGGCTTGCCCCGCATGTCCTCTATGCCGATGAAGCCTACCATATCGGTGAAGCGCTCTCCACCGAAAGTTACCTGCGTCAGGAGGAGCTTATAGAAGTGGCACAACACTCCGGATGCGATGCGGTCCATCCGGGGTACGGCTTTCTTGCGGAGAACGCCGGGTTCGCCCGGAAGGTGCGGGAGGCCGGACTGATTTTCATCGGACCCAATCCGGAATCCATCGCGGATATGGGAGACAAGATTGCCGCACGGAAAAAAGTGAGTGCCGCGGGTGTACCCATAGTCCCTGGCCTGGAAGAGCCGGTGGAAGAGGTGCAGGCTGCGGCAGATGTTGCCAGAGATATCGGATTTCCCGTGCTGATAAAGGCAGTCGGTGGCGGTGGCGGAAAAGGGATGCGGATCGTCCATGAGGAAGCCGAACTTGAGAAGTCGGTACAGGCAGCAACGAGCGAAGCCAGGAAGGCATTCGACGATCCCCGGGTGTATGTGGAAAAGTATCTCGAAGAACCGCACCATATCGAATTCCAGATATTGGCCGACCAGCACGGAAATGTGATTCATCTGAATGAGCGGGAATGTTCGGTCCAGCGGCGGTACCAGAAGATTATCGAGGAATCGCCTTCCCCGTTTATGACGCCCGAACTCCGGGGGGAAATGGGGAATGCGGCCGTCGAGGTTGCCCGGGCCTGCGACTATGTCGGTGCCGGGACGGTGGAATGTCTGGTCGACAAACACCGGAATTTCTACTTCCTGGAAATGAATACCCGCCTCCAGGTAGAGCACCCGGTGACCGAACAGGTGACCGGTATCGATCTGGTGCGGGCGCAGATTCATGTGGCGAACGGTGAAAAATTACCATGGACCCAGGATGAGATTGTCTCGCAGGGGCATGCCGTCGAATGCCGGATCTACGCCGAAGACGCACGGCAGAATTTTGCGCCCTCAACCGGAAAAATCACGGATATGCATGTGCCGGACGGCTTCGGCGTCCGGTTTGACGGCGGAGTGTATCCGGGCTTGGATATTACCACGCATTACGATCCGCTCATCGGGAAACTCGTGTGCTGGGGTACCTCCCGGGATGAAACCATTCAGCGTTCCCTGCGGGCGCTGGAGGAATTCGCCATCACGGGAGTAAAAACATCGCTGGGATTTTGTGCAAACGTATTGCGGTTTCCGCAATTTGCGGCAGGCGAATACGACACACATATCCTGGAGGATCACTTGGATCAAATACTGGAACAATCCAAAGAAGAAATCCGGTTTGATGTGCCGGCAAGTGTTGCTTCGACCCTGTTCGCTCATGAACAGGTCAACAGAACAAACGGCAAGGAGTCCGGGAGAACACTACGACAGAGCGGTTGGAAAATCACCGGCCGCGAACGGGGGCTGCAAGGATGAAATACGTGGCCTGCATCGAAGATCGTGAAGTTGAGATTTCAGTGGAAGCCAACGGGCGAATTATGGAAATCAGACTGATTGGCTCCGATGAGGCCATTGATTACCATCGCATTTCTCTCTCACGCTACTCGATTATTCTAGATGGTAAATCTTACTCAGTGCAGGTGACTGAGAACGGGACTGGATTTGAAGTCACTCACCGGAATCAGGCAGTAGATGTTATTATCAAGGATGAAATCGACTTGATTCGTGAGCGTTACGGTATGGGGAAAACCCGGGCTGATATGCACGGGGTGGTTAGGGCACCCATACCGGGGATGGTGGTTGAAATTGAGGTTGAAGAGGGGGAGACCATCGAACCGGGGACCGGGTTGATGATCCTGGAAGCCATGAAGATGGAAAATGAAATTATAGCCCCGCTTGGCGGGATCATCTCGAAAATTCACGTGATCCCGGGGCAAAGTATAGAAAAAGATGCAATGTTGTTGGAAATAGATTCGGAGTAGTAGATTTATGGGATTAAAAGGAACATTAATTGGCGCCGGACTCGGCTGGGTCCTCGGTGGCCCAATCGGCGCTATATTGGGAGGAATGCTCGGTAATCAGTTTGGCGGAGGCGGTGGCCTGGATTTCGGGGGAGCAACACAGAACCGCACCGGCGATATGATGGCCAGCTTGCTGGTATTATTTGGCTACGTCACCCGAGCCGACGGACAAATTCTCTCTTCGGAAGTCCAGTACGTGAAGCAGTTCATGGTGGATAATTTCGGTGCCGCCTATGCCCGGGATTTGATGCAGATGTACAAGGATATCGTCAAGCAGGAGTATCCCATCGACCCGGTATGCAAACAGGTTCGGAGGCACGTACCGTACCACGAGCGGCTCGAGTTGTTACATCTGCTGTACGGCATTGCGAGCGCCGATGGCGATTTGAACCAGGCGGAATTGAATGCCATCGCGGAAATCGCCACCGGGATGCAAATCTCCCAGCAGGATCAGCGAAGTATCCGGGCAATGTTTATGAATGGGGGAGCCGGTCGCACCCGTGCCCGTCAGGCGCAAAATGCTGCCCAACAAAACGCCTATGAAGTGCTTGGTGTGGACCGTAGCGCCGGTGACAAAAAAATCAAGGATGCGTACCGGGAACTCGCCCGAAAATATCATCCGGACAAGGTTTCCCACCTGGGCGACGAATTTACGGCAGTAGCCGAGGAAAAATTCAAAGCGATCAACGATGCGTATCAACAGGTGAAACAGGAACGCGGAATGTAAGAAGAATTAAAAGGTCATCTTTAGATTTTTTAAATAAAGATGTTCCATGAAGGCTGAGAGAGATTATCAAGTCAAGAAAAATCTGTCATTCTGAGCGGAGCGAAGAATCTCCTTGCCTAAGACTTCTAACGGGCGAACATTTTAGTTTAACAGGGGTGAGCGGAAAAACGAGGCGATAGGGATCCCTTTGGGACAGAGCCGTCCCAAACAAGGGGACACCGCTCAGGATGCCAACTTTTCTGTTTGATTTATCGCGCTTTCACACAACCTGCATGGGCACGCCTCTACATGGCATAAGAACCGTTTCAATATTGTTCATGAGAGAACGAGAACACACAAGGACCGGGATTTCAGCAATGAGAAGCAGCAAAACTGTTTTGAATCTCTTGATTGTAATAATAGCCGTCTTCCTCTCCAGCTGTTCCATTCAGAAAATGGCGATGAAGCAGCTCGCTGGCTCCTTTGATAATGCCATGGATGCTTACACCAGGGATGGCGACCCGGAGTTTGTAAAGGAATCGATGCCGTCCACCCTGAAATTGGTGGAGATGCTGTTGACCAGTTCGCCGGAGAATCCGCAGTTGCTTACGGCGGCAGCCAGCGGATTTACCATTTACTCACATGCGTTCATTATGCAGGAAGCGGATGTCGTCGAGGAAAACGGCGATATCAAGCGGGCCCGGAACATGCGGGACCGCGGAAAAGAGATGTATCTGCGCGCCAGGGATTACGGGCTGCGGGGGTTGGAATCGTTGTATCCGGGATTCCGGGACGGTCTCGAACACAATCCGGACTCCACGGTTCAGCAGGTGCAGAAAAATGATATTCCACTATTATACTGGACCGCGGCGGCGTGGGGGAGTGCCGTCGGTATCGATACCGAGGATTACGAACTGATCCTCGATCTCCCCAAGGTCGAAGCGCTGATCACTAGAGCATTGGAACTGGATGACACCTGGGGAAATGGTCAGCTGCATGAATTTATGATTTCCTTCGAGGCCGGTCGGGCCGGGATGGGCGGGTCGGTGGATTCGGCGGAGGTGCATTTTCAACGGGCGCTGGAATTGAATAAGGGTCATTCAGCAGGAACCTACGTGACTGCCGCAGAATCCATCGCGCTCAAGCGACAGGATGAGGGGCGGTACCGGGAATTGTTGAATCAAGCGCTTGAGATCGATCCTGATGAATACCCGGACCTCCGGCTTTCGAATGTGATCGCGCAGGAACGGGCGCGCTGGCTTCTGGATCATATGGAGAGATATTTTATCTGAACATTAACGATTGACAGGTGAATTGCCCATGAATGTATGTTTGAAGAAATGCGGAATCGAAATTGTAATGATAGCGATTGGACTCCTGATCATTCCATCTATGGAAACACTCCTGGCGAAACCGATGGAGATCAAAATGGCGACGCTTGTCCCCAAGGGCAGTTCCTATTTTGAGGTGATGCAGGACATCGCTGCGGATTGGGAAAAGATTACGAACGGCGAGATTAAGGTTCGGATTTATCCTGGTGGTGTGGTGGGCGACGAGCGCGATATGGTCCGGAAAATGCGCATCGACCAGCTCCAGGCTGCGGCGGTCAGTACCAAGGGATTGCACTATATCAGCGACAGTGTGTACGGGCTGAATTATCCGATGATGGTACAATCCTGGGATGAGCTGGACTGGCTCCGGAGCCGGCTGGGTCCATCGCTGCGGGAAAAGTTCAGCGAACGGGGATTTAAACTGCTCTTCTGGGCTGACGTGGGTTGGGTCTACTTTTTTTCCACCAAGCCGATTCTGAAGCCGGAGGACGTGAAAAGCCTCAAGTTGTTTACCCGTGCCACGGATTTTGACGACCTGAACCTCTGGCGCTCCTCGGGGTTTAATCCGGTTCCGCTGACCACGAGCGATGTGCTTCCGGGATTACAGACCGGCTTAATTAATGTCGTCCAGGCGCCGGCATTTTTAGTGTTGTCTTCCCAGTGGTTCGGTATTGCCAACCACATGCTGGATGTGAAATGGGCAGCCCTCTCCGGCGGATTTGTAATTTCGAAGAAAGCTTGGGAACGGATCCCGGAGAAATACAGGGAACCCATGGAGGAAGCAGCTGTCGAACGCAGCGAGCGAATCAAGAACGAAATCCGGTACAATTCGGATGAAGCCATCGGCATCATGAAGGAACACGGGCTTGTTGTGCATACCCCTGACAAGGAACTGCGCCGGGTATGGCGGGCGGAAACCGAATCGTACTACCCCGAATTTAAGGGTGTCCTTGTACCCGCAGAGATGCACGAACGCGTCATGGAGCTCTGGCCGAAACTGAAAGAGTACCGACAGTCGAAATCGGACAGTACACAGGGGAGCCCATAATTACGCTAATACTACCCGATGTGTGAAATGGTGTTTTTCAATGCAATTTGGCTCGGCACCAACGGAAAAAGTGCCCCCGATGTCGTTCTGAACACAGTGTCCCGGAAGGAGTTTTTGATGAGACGGAAGGCATCTCCTCACCAGAGATCCCTGCGGGACTGGTGAGGCCGGTGAGAAAGAGTGGCAGATATCAAAACGAAGAATAATACCAACTTCCTTTTGTAACAATTCACTATTAGGTCGGTATATCCTTTCCTGAATAATTCATGAATTTATTTTTCACTGCCATTTGGGAAATCCTTCACATTTGCTAGACAAAGAGTTTGCCACTCTTCGACAGGCTCAGAGTGACTCCAAGAGGCGTCATCCTGAGCCTGTCGAAGGGTAGACGCCGGAACTGGTGCGCAAGCATTGAGAAGAAAAGGCGCATCCTTACGGAAAATAGCCAATATTTTCGAATTCATGAATTATTCAGGATCACTACTGTCCCGTTAAAAGTCGAATAATTTCAACTGGTTACGAGGCTCTCCCAAGTTGTTGAGATCTTCAGCGTCTGTAAGTAGTTGTTTTAACTCGACTTTTTCAAACAGTGATACGCTGAAAATCTGTAACATTGTGTAGAGACTCGCCTGCACCGCATAGGTTTTTCTGACGATGGCCATC